>Ga0156023_1069_pt1 | contig 136555 bp, 120 predicted proteins | sample RifCSPlowO2_02_FD_107677 | JGI IMG/M metagenome (GOLD analysis project Ga0156023, IMG submission 107677) | Betaproteobacteria bacterium RIFCSPLOWO2_02_FULL_67_26
AGATCGCCGGCGGTAAGGACACCCTCGAAGCGCTGCGCAAGATCAAGGGCGCCTCGGCGGCGTTCGTCTCGCGCGGCGACCGCAGCGGCACGCATATGGCCGAGATTGCGCTCTGGAAGCAGGCCAAGGTGGACATCGCGGCGGAAAAAGGACCCTGGTACCGCGATACCGGCCAGGGCATGGGGCCCGCGCTGAACACGGCGTCGTCGATGAACGGCTACATCCTCACCGACCGCGCCACCTGGATCTCGTTCAAGAACCGCGGCGACCTCGCGATCCTGGTCGAAGGCGACAAGCGCCTGTTCAACCAGTACGGCGTGATCCTGGTGAACCCGGAAAAGCACAAGCACGTGAAGAAAGAGATGGGGCAGGCCTTTATCGACTGGGTGGTCTCGCCCGCTGGACAGACAGCCATTGCTGATTTCAAGATCGGCGGCGAGCAGCTGTTCTTCCCCAACGCCAACGACAAGGGGGCGTGATGGTTGCGCGGGACCAGGCGGCGATATACGCTGCTCCCGCATGGAGACCCCACACGCTCCGGTAGCGGCAGCGCCGCCCGCCGGCCACGCCGGGTTGCGGTTCGACCGGGGTGAATGGGCGGGCGCGTTCGGCGATCTCGGCACGCTGGTCCCGTTCCTGCTGGCCTACATTACCGTCGTCGGCGTCGAGCCCGCCGGCATGCTGCTCGCGTTCGGCATCGCGTTTGTCGCCGCCGGCGCGTACTTTCGCACTCCATTTCCGGTGCAGCCGATGAAAGCAATCGGCGCGATCGCCGTGACCGGTGCCGCACAGACTGCGGTGATCACGCCCCAAGCGGTGGCGGTCGCGGCGCTGGCGACGGGCCTGATCTGGCTGGCGATCGGCGCCAGCGGCACGGCTGACCGCATTGCGCGTTGGGTCGGCCGCCCGGTCGTGCTGGGCATCACGCTGGGCCTGGGCCTGGCATTCATGCTGGAAGGCACGCGCATGATGGCGGCCGGGATCTGGCTGGCCGTGCCGTTGCTGCTCGTTACGATCCTGCTGCTGTCCAACCGTGCCTTGGTGGCCATGGTGCTGATCCTGGCCACGGGCGTGGCGTGGGCCGTGCTGACCGACCCGGCGGTGACCGGCGCGCTGACCCGGGTGGAAATCTCGCTCAAGTACCCGGCGTGGCCGTTCCAGGGCCTGACCTGGGAGGCGTTCTTCGTCGGCGTGGTGTTGCTCGCGCTGCCCCAGATTCCCCTGACGCTGGGCAACGCGGTGATCGCGCCGGTTGAATTCAACAACCGGGAGTTCGCCGACCGGCCCGTCACCGAGCGCAAGGTTGCGGTCTCGACTGGGGTCATGAACACGCTGGGCAGCCTGATCGGTGGCGTCCCGATGTGCCACGGCGCGGGCGGGATGGCGGCGCAGTTCAGCTTCGGGGCGCGAACCGGCGGCGCGCCGGTCATCATCGGCGGATTGCTGATCGTGCTTGCGCTGGGCTTCAGTGATTCGGTGGCGATCCTGCTGCGTCTCTTCCCACACCCAGCGCTGGGCGTCATGCTTTTTCTCGCCGGCGTGCAGCTTGCGCTTGGGTCCTGCGACTTCTCCCGGGACAAAGGCGAGCGCTTCGTCACCCTGGGCACCGCGGCGCTTTCGGTGTGGAACGTCGGGGTGGCGTTCGTGTTCGGCCTGACGGTGCTGTGGATCGTGCGCAAGGGCTGGTTGCGGCTTTGAGCAGTGGCCGCCACGCTATGACCTCAGCGCGCGCGTGGGGAGCGGGCGCACTCGCGAGCGCCATGCTCGCGGGGCTGGTGCTCATCGCCTTCTCGGTGGGGCGCTTCCCGGTGTCGGCTGGCGATCTGTTGAGCGTGCTGTGGACCGGCCTGACCGGCAGGGAGCACGGCCTCGATCCCACGATCGAGACCGTGGTTCTCAAGATCCGCGGGCCGCGCGTGGCGTCCGCGTTGCTGATCGGCGCGGCGCTGGCGGCGGCGGGCGCCGCGTACCAGAACATGTTCCGCAATCCGCTGGTCTCGCCGGACATCCTGGGGGTTTCCGCCGGCGCGGCGGTGGGCGCGGTGCTCGGTATTTTTCTCTCGCTCAACGTGATCGCCATCCAGTCGCTCGCCTTCGGATTCGGGCTCGGCGCAGTGGGGCTGGTGTACGTCATCTCCAGCACGGTGCGGGGCCACGACCCCCTGCTGGTGCTGGTGCTGGCGGGGGTGGTGGTGGGCTCCCTGCTGGGGGCCTGCGTCGCACTGATGAAGTACCTTGCCGACCCTTACAACCAGCTGCCTGCAATCACCTTCTGGCTGCTGGGAAGCCTGGCTTCGGCATCGCCCGAAGACGTCTGGTCCACGCTCCCGCTCATGCTGCTGGGGCTCGTGCCGATGTGGTTGTTGCGCTGGCGGATCAACCTGCTCTCGCTCGAAGACGAGGAAGCGCGGGCGCTCGGCGTGGAGACCGGCCGCATCCGGTTCACGGTGATCGCGGCGGCGACCCTGATGACATCGGCGGCGGTAGCGATCTCGGGCGTGATCGGCTGGATCGGGCTCGTCATCCCGCATTTCGCGCGGATGCTGGTCGGGCCGGACTTCTCGCGGTTGCTCCCGGTCTCCGTCCTGCTCGGCGCCGGTTTCCTGCTGGGCGTGGACACGCTGGCGCGCACCGTGGCCCGAATCGAGATTCCGCTCGGCGTGCTGACCGCGTTTGTCGGGACCCCGTTGTTCCTGTGGCAGCTCGCGACGGCGCGGAGAGGCTGGCAGTGAAGCTGGAAGCGAGCCATCTCGATTTCGGTTATCGCGGCCACCGCGTCGGCAGCGATGTCTCGTTGTCCCTGGTGTCGGGGGAGGTGCTGTGCCTGCTCGGGCCCAACGGGAGCGGCAAGACGACACTCTTCAAGACGCTGCTCGGCTTGCTGCCCTCGCAGGGCGGGCAGGTCCTGGTGGACGGTATCGATGTGCGCCGGAAGAAGAGGGACGAGGTCGCTCGCTTCGTGAGCTACGTGCCGCAGGCGCACGCGGCGTTCTTTCCGTTTACCGTGCGGGAAGTCGTGTTGATGGGCCGCACGGCGCACCTGGGCGTCTTTTCCTCGCCGTCCCGCCACGACCGCGAAGTGGCGCAGGCGGCGATCGAGCGCATGCGTCTTGGCCACCTCGCCGGCTCGATCTATACGCGGATTTCCGGGGGGGAGCGCCAGCTGGCCCTCATCGCCAGGGCGCTCGCGCAGGACGGGCACATAATCGTCATGGACGAGCCCACGGCCAACCTCGACTTCGGCAACCAGGTGCGCGTCATGGAGCACATACAAGCCGTGGCGCGGGCGGGCATGGGCGTGCTGCTGTCCACGCACGACCCGGACCAGGCATTCCTGTGCGCGGACCGCGTGGCGATGCTGCACGAGGGGCGCCTGGCGCGACTCGGCGCGCCAGACGAGGTCATCACCTCGGAGAGCCTGGAACAAATCTATGGCGTGGACGTCGTCGTCACCCGCGTGCCCATGGACGGCGGCAGGCAGCGGGCGATTTGCATACCCGTGGTGGCTGATTAGAATCGCGGCATGGCACGCTACCCGGGACTGCTGCTGCGCATCCTCGCCGCGAACAACCCGGCGATGGGACCGGGCAGGGCCCGGCTCGTCGCATTGATAGCCGAAGCGGGCTCGATTTCATCGGCCGCGCGCGAAATGGGCATGTCGTACCGCCGGGCGTGGCAGCTGGTGGAGGCGCTCAACCAGAGCTTCAAGGAACCGGTGGTCCTGACGGCTGTCGGCGGCAAGCGCGGGGGCGGTGCCGTCGTCACCGAGTTCGGCAAGCGCCTGGTCGCGCAATACCACGAGATGGAAGCGAAGGCGTCGGCGGCGATTGCCGCCGAGCTCGAGGAATTCTCCACGCACCTGCGCAAGCCCTCCTCAAAGCGCAAGCCCCGCTGATATGATGGCGCCAGGAAGTGTATGAAAATCTTCGGTTTTGCAGGATGGTCGGGCAGCGGCAAGACGACGCTCATCGAGAAGCTGATCCCGCTGTTCGTGGCGCGCGGCCTGAAGGTATCGCTCATCAAGCACGCGCACCACACGTTCGACGTCGACCAGCCGGGGAAGGACTCCTACCGCCACCGCCACGCGGGCTGCACCGAGGTGCTGGTGAGCTCGTCCCGGCGCTGGGCGCTGGTGCACGAGTTGCGCGGCGCGCAGGAACCGGGCTTCGCGGAGTTGATCGAACGCCTGTCGCCGTGCGATCTGGTGCTCGTCGAGGGATTCAAGCGCGAGCGCTTGCCCAAGCTGGAGGTGTACCGCGCGTCCACAGGCGAGGCCCTGCTGCACGCGCAGGATACGGACATCGTGGCGGTCGCGAGCGATCAGCGCATCGATACGAAATTGCCGCAGTTCGACCTGAATGACGTTCCGGCGATCGCTGATTTCGTGCTGAAGCACGCCGGACTATAATTCCCCAATGGTTACAGTGCTTTATTTCGCCCGGTTGCGGGAAGTGTTGGGGCAGGGTTCGGAGCAGGTTGCGCTCCCGGCATCGGTGCGGGACCTCGAAGGGCTGCGGGCGATGCTGGTTGCTCGCGGCGGAGCGTGGCAGCAGGAGCTTGCGCCGACCAGGCCGGTGCGCGCTGCGGTCAATCAAGCCATGGCGATGGGCGATGTGCCCATTTCCGACGGCGACGAGGTGGCCTTCTTTCCGCCCGTCACGGGTGGATGATGGGTGATGCATGACAGTAAGAGTCCAAAGCGAAGATTTCGATGTCAGCACGGAGATCGCGGCGCTGCGCCGCGGCAATCCGAAAATCGGCGCGGTGGCGAGCTTCATCGGCGTGGTGCGCGACGTCAACGAGGGCGACGCGGTCGCGGAGATGACGCTGGAGCATTACCCGGGCATGACCGAGAAGGCGATCGAGGAGATCATCGGGCAGGCGAGGGGGCGCTGGAGCCTCTACGAGGCGCTCGTCATACACCGCGTCGGCAAGCTCAGGCCGACGGATCAGATCGTCCTGGTGGTGGTCACCAGCGCCCACCGCGGCGACGCCTTCGCGGCCTGCGAGTTCATCATGGACTACCTCAAGACCCGCGCCCCGTTCTGGAAGAAGGAGCGAGCTGGCGGCGGTGCGCGCTGGGTCGAGGCGCGCGAAACGGACGACATCGCGGCGGAACGCTGGCGCCTCAAAGGCTAGAATCAAGGCTTCGTGTATCATTCGATCCCAAGGGAGATGGCATTCCTCCACGGAGTCTCTGACGGAGACTCTCAACCGCCGCAAGGCTGATGATGCCTACGTAGCTCGCCGGATGAGCGGAGCGTAGGCGTCATGTCCGCACCCTCCGACGCGTTCGAGCGGCTGAATAATTGCCGGAGACTCTCGAATGACTGAAGTCTGGGGCCTTGCCGCGCTGTGGTTCGCGTTGGCGCTGGGCGCAGTGGTGCTCTCTATCGTGCTGCGCATCGCCAATGCGCTATCGGAAATCATCATCGGCATTGCAGCCGGGGCCCTGATCGGGGCCGCAACGCTCGGCGTTGACCAGTCGTGGATCAAATTTCTGGCCGGCGCCGGGGCGATCATCCTGACTTTTCTCGCCGGCGCGGAGCTCGACCCGGTCGTGTTCAAGGCCAAATGGAAGGAGGCCACCGCGGTCGGGCTGGTGAGCTTCGCCGCGCCGTTTCTGGGCTGCGCCGCGGCCGCCTACTACCTTCTGGATTGGAGCACGGAGGCGAGCTGGCTCGCCGGCGTGGCGTTGTCCACCACCTCGGTGGCGGTGGTCTATGCGGTCATGCTCGAGTTCGGATTCAACCGGACCACGTATGGCAAGACCCTGCTGGCCGCCTGCTTCATCACCGACCTGGGAACGGTGCTCGCGCTCGGGTTCATCTTCTCGCCCTTCACCTACAAGACCGCGGTGTTCTTCGTCGCGGCGCTCGCCGTTTGCCTCCTGCTGCCCTGGCTTACGACACATCTCTTTGCCCGCCACGGCAACCGCTCTTCGGAGATCGAGGCCAAGTTCCTGCTGCTCGCGCTGTTCGCCCTGGGCGCCCTTGCGGCCTGGGCTGACAGCGAGCCGGTGCTGCCGGCGTATGTGGCCGGGATGATGCTCGCCGGTACCGTGGGCCGCGATCACGCGCTCGTTCGCCGGCTGCGGACCCTGTGCTTCGGATTGCTCACGCCGTTCTACTTCATACGGGCTGGCGCCTTCGTCTCGATTCCGGCGTTGATTGCGGCCCCGGTGGCGTTTCTGATCCTGCTGCTGTCCAAGCTGGCCGCGAAGAGCGCGGGGGTCTATCCCGTCACCAAGCTCTTCGGTTCGGCCAATCCCGAGGCGATGTACACGACCTTGCTCATGTCTACCGGGCTTACCTTCGGCAGCATATCCGCGCTCTACGGCCTGAGCCATGGCATCGTCGACCAGTCGCAGTACACGCTGTTGATCCTCGCGGTGATTGCGAGCGCAGTGGTGCCGACGCTCATCGCGAACGCGTACTACCTGCCGCACCACCTGTTGCCGGCGGCGGATGAAGGCAGCGAGGCTACTCCGGTTCCCACGGCCGTCGTGGGACGGGCGCCCAGGAGCAGGTAGGGGGAGCACCTGCAGCCGGAGTCCTCGGCGGCTGCCATTGGATTAGAATGGGTTTTCCCTTTCACGGCATGCCTCACATTTCTCGAGATCATCATGTCCTACAACAAACGCAGCCAGATCATCACCCAGGGCATCCAGCGCTCGCCCAACCGCGCCATGCTGCGCGCGGTCGGGTTCAAGGACGCCGATTTCAGGAAGCCGATCATCGGCATCGCCAACGGCTATTCCACGATCACGCCGTGCAACCTCGGCCTGGGCGAACTCACCCTGCGCGCCGAGGCCGCGGCGAAGAAGGGCGGCGCCATGCCGCAGACTTTCGGCACCATCACGGTCTCGGACGGCATCTCGATGGGCACCGAGGGCATGAAGTTCTCGCTGGTGTCGCGCGAGGTGATCGCGGACTCGATCGAGACCGCGGTGCAGGGGCAGCGCATGGACGGGGTGCTCGCGGTTGGAGGCTGCGACAAGAACATGCCGGGCGCGCTGATCGCGATCGGCCGCATGAACATTCCCGCGATCTTCGTCTACGGCGGGACCATCAAGCCCGGCCATTACAAGGGCCGCGATCTCACCGTGGTGAGCTCGTTCGAGGCGGTGGGCGAATATACCGCCGGCAAAATCGGCAAAGAGGAGTTGACGGGCGTCGAGCGCCGCGCCTGTCCCGGCGCGGGCTCGTGCGGCGGCATGTTCACCGCCAATACGATGTCCTCCGCGATCGAGGCGCTGGGCATGAGCCTGCCGAAGTCCTCGACCATGGCAGCCGAGGACAAGGAGAAGCACGACAGCGCCGCCGAGTCCGCCGAGGTGTTGATCGCGGCCATCAAGAAAGAACTGCTGCCGCGGAGAATCATGACGCGCAAGAGCTTCGAGAACGCGATTTCCGTGGTGATGGCGGTGGGCGGCTCGACCAACGCCGTGCTGCACCTGCTCGCCATGGCGCACGCCGCTGAAGTGCCGTTGACGCTGGATGACTTCGAAACCATACGCGGGCGCGTGCCGGTGCTGTGCGACATGAAGCCCTCGGGACGCTACGTCGCGACCGACCTTCACCAGGCGGGCGGCATCCCGCAGGTGATGAAGATGCTGCTCGAGCATGGCCTGCTGCACGGCGATTGCATGACCATCACCGGCAAGACCGTCGCCGAAGTCTTGAGGAAAGTGCCGGCGCAGCCGCGCCAGGACCAGGACGTGATCCGCCAATGGGAAAAGCCGATGTATGCCCACGGCCACCTCGCCATCCTCAAGGGCAATCTCGCCCCGGAAGGGGCGGTCGCCAAGATCACGGGGCTGAAGCGCCCCGCGATCACCGGGCCGGCGCGCGTGTTCGATTCGGAGGAAGCAGCGATGGCCGCGATCCTCGAGAAGCGGATCAAGTCCGGCGACGTCGTGGTGATCCGCTACGAGGGACCGAAAGGCGGCCCCGGCATGCGCGAGATGCTGTCGCCGACCTCCGCGCTGGTGGGAGAGGGCCATGCCGAAGACGTGGGCCTGATTACCGACGGGCGCTTCTCCGGCGGCACCTACGGCATGGTGGTGGGGCACGTCGCGCCGGAGGCTGCCGTGGGCGGGCCGATCGCGCTCATCGCGGAGGGCGATTCGATCACCATAGACGCCAACCGGCGCCTGTTGCAGGTCAACATCCCGGAAGGCGAGTTGGCGCGCCGCCGCGCCGCGTGGCAGCCGCGGCCTGCGCGTTACAACCACGGCGTCATGGCCAAGTACGCCGCGCAGGTGTCGAGCGCCTCGCGGGGCGCGGTTACCGACTGATCCTCATCCCTCATCGTCAGGCGCGATGGCGGTCGCCTACAATGTTCTGACGCTCTGGGGCCCGCTCACTTTGCTGGCGGGCGTCGTCGGTGCAATCGGCATCTACCTCTTGTACCGACCGGTTCTCGAACCGGAGCGGCGTTCGTTTCTTCGTTACATCGCTATTTCCGCCGGCGCCGGCTTCGTGGGCTACTGGATAGGAACGGCCATCGGCATCGGCATTGCCTGCATGCCGGAGAATGCCGGCAATTTGTGCGGCCTCATAGGCGTTTTCGGAGTCGGACCGCTGGTGGCAGGCGTTGCGATATTCGCGTATGCCTGCTACTGGGCCAGCCAGGCGCGTTCCGGCGCCTGAGGCCCGCCGGTTCAGGACCGGTTGAGCAAGCAGCGCGCGGATTCTGCCGTCTCACTTGCCGTAAGGCCGACCGGTCCCACGCCGCCAGCGACCGCAAGATCGGCCGCGGCGCCGTGCAGGTGGACAGCGGAGAGCAGGGCGGTTTCCGGCTCTGCACCCTGCGCCAGCAGCGCCGCAATCATTCCGGTCAGCACATCCCCCTGGCCGGCGCTCGCCATGCCGGGGTTTCCCGACGTATTGATGTGCCACGTGCCATCCGGCGCAGCGCAGACGCTGCCGGCGCCCTTGAGGACCACCAATGCGTTGAACTTCGTCGCAAGCCGGGTCGCCGCTCGCACGCGGTCGGCCTGTATTTCGCGCGTGGTGGTACCGAGCAGTCGTGCGGCCTCGGCGGGATGGGGCGTCAGCAGTTTCGGCGACTTGCGCTTGCCGAGCAGCGCCGCGAGAGGGGAGTCCATCGCGACGAGGTTCAGCGCGTCGGCGTCGAGCACGAGCGGCAAGGACGATTCGAGCGCCACGCCCAGGTAAAACGCGGCATCGGGCATCTGGCCGAGGCCAGGACCGACAGCCAGGCAGGACAGGTGGCCGAGCTTCAGCACCTCGTCGGCAGTGCGCAGCATGAGTTCCGGCTGGACCGGATCCACCAGCGGCGCATCGTGCGCGATCAGCCCCACGTAAACCCGCCCGCTGCCCAGCTTCAACGCGGCCCGCCCCGCGAGCAGGGCGGCACCGACCATCCCGTGATCTCCCCCGATGATACCCACGCTGCCGTAGTCGCCCTTGTGCGTGTTGCGTGAACGCGGCTTGAGCGCTGCTGCCAGCACCTCTGGCCCGATCAAATGGCCCTGAGCCGGCCGCAGGGCGTGCGCGTCGAGATCCAGCGTGCGCAGGTGAAGCTCACCGCTGTAGTCGGGACCGTCGAGCGTCAGCAGCCCGGGCTTGAGCGCAATGAAGGTGACCGTATGAGTTGCGCGCACCGCGCAACCCATTACGAAACCGGTGTCGGACTGCAGCCCGCTTGGAACGTCGATCGCCAGCACCGGTGCGCGGCAGGCATTGATCGCCGCGATCCACTCCGCGTAGATTCCCGTCACCGCACGATCCAGCCCGATGCCGAAGATACCGTCCACCACCAGTCCCCAATTCTGGGCCTCTGGCAAGGCCCGGGAAACGCCGCCGCCCGCCGCGCGCCAGCCGCGGAACGCGGCCTTGGCGTCCGTCGAAAGTTTTTTCTCGTCACCGGCAAAGACAACGACGGGATTGAAATACCACTGCTTGAGGTGGCGCGCCAGCACGAAGGCGTCGCCGCCATTGTTGCCGGGGCCGGCCAGCACCAGCACCGGCTTGCCGGTTCCACCCGATATGTCCCGTGCAATTTCGGCGGCAACAAGTCCCGCGCGTTCCATGAGAGGCGGCGGGTCTTTCGTCGCCGCAGCCTCGATGGCGCGGACGTCCACCGTGAGATAAACAGGCGTGTCGTGAGCGGCGTGGACCTTCATAAGTGCGTGTAGTTTAACGTGTATCCGTGTAAAATACGTTTTTAGCGACTCCGATTTCCGACATGTCGCCGATCACGAGGCTCAGAGGTCGCAGCGCGCTCTCGGCCTTCCGCTCCAGCAGGCTCCTCGGTTCCCTCAGCACCATCGTCCCGCGCGTCACTGCAGTACGCGCCGAGTTCTGGCATTTCGTGCAGCTCGCGCGGGCACTGTCGGAAACGGAAACGCAGCGGCTCGAGCGCATCCTGACGTACGGCCCGGCGGAATCCGCGGGTGCTGCGGAAGGAGAGTTGATGCTGGTCGTGCCACGCTTCGGCACGATTTCTCCCTGGTCATCCAAGGCGACCGACATCGTCCGCCATTGCGGGCTCGATGCCGTGCAACGCGTGGAGCGGGGGGTGGCGTACTGGGTCCGGTCGCGCGACGGTGCGGCGCTTACTGCGAGCGAGCGCGCGGCATTGGCGCCCTCGGTGCACGATCGCATGACGGAAACGGTGCTCAACGCCTTTGACGGCGCCGCCCGGTCGTTCGAGCATTTCCCGCCCGCGCCGCTGGCCGCGGTGGACCTCCTCGGCGGGGGGGTCGCGGCACTGGAGCGCGCCAACCGGGAAATGGGCCTCGCGCTGTCGCCGGACGAGATCGAATACCTCTTCGAGCATTTCCGGCGCGTCGCGCGCAACCCCACCGACGTCGAGTTGATGATGTTCGCGCAGGCGAACTCCGAGCATTGTCGCCACAAGATTTTCAATGCCGACTGGATAATCGACGGCCGGCCACAGCCGATGTCGCTGTTCGGCATGATCCGCACCACCCACGAGAAGCATCCGCGCGGCACCGTTGTCGCTTATGCCGACAATGCGGCGGTCATGGAAGGGGCTCGTGTTTCACGTTTTTTCCCGGTCCGGGACGGCGCGTACGCCTACACCGAAGAGCTCACGCACACCGTGATGAAGGTGGAAACGCACAACCACCCGACGGCGATCTCGCCGTTTCCCGGCGCGGCAACCGGGGCGGGCGGGGAAATTCGCGACGAGGGTGCGACCGGGCGCGGCGCCAGGCCCAAGGCCGGGCTGACCGGCTTCAGCGTATCCAATCTCTACATACCGGACTTTGTCCAGCCCTGGGAGCTGTATGCGGACGGCAACCACGGAATTGGCCGGCCGCGGCGCATCGCCTCGGCGCTCCAGATCATGCTCGAAGGCCCGATCGGCGGAGCGTCCTTCAACAACGAGTTCGGGCGGCCCATCCTCGCGGGCTATTTCCGGACCTTCGAGCAGCCGGTCGCGGGCGAGGTGCGCGGCTATCACAAGCCGATCATGATCGCCGGCGGCATCGGCAACCTCGCGGCAGGCCACGCCACGAAGCAGGATCTGGAATCCGGCGCCCTGCTGATCCAGCTCGGCGGGCCGGGCATGCTGATCGGGCTCGGCGGCGGGGCGGCATCCAGCATGGATACCGGCTCCAACCAGGAGGGCCTCGATTTCGACTCGGTGCAGCGCGGCAACGCGGAAATCCAGCGCCGCGCGCAGGAGGTCATAGACCGCTGCTGGGCGCTGGGGGAGGGCAACCCGATCCGGACCATCCACGATGTCGGCGCCGGCGGGTTGTCGAACGCCCTGCCGGAGCTGGTGCACTCGGCGCGCCGCGGCGGGCGTTTCGAATTGCGCAAGATCCCGAACGAGGAGCCCGGCATGTCGCCGCTTCAGATCTGGTGCAACGAGGCGCAGGAACGCTACGTGCTGGCGATCGCCCCGGGGGCGCTCGATCGCTTCCGCGCGATCTGCGAGCGCGAGCGTTGCCCGTTCGCGGTGGTCGGCGAGGCGACGGGCGACGGCCGGCTCACTGTCGACGATTCCCTGTTCGGCAACAAGCCGGTGGACATGGAGCTGGCCGTGTTGCTCGGGAAGCCGCCGAAGATGACGCGGGACGTGACGCACGCGCGCCACGAATTGCCCCCGTTCGATCTCGCCGGCGTGGACCTACGGGAGGCGGCATACCGCGTGCTGCGGTTGCCGGCGGTCGCGGACAAGACCTTTCTCATCACCATCGGCGACCGCACGGTCGGGGGGCTTACCGCGCGCGACCAGATGGTCGGTCCGTGGCAAGTCCCGGTGGCGGATGTCGCGGTGACGCTAATGGGGTACGACACCTTCCGCGGCGAGGCCTTTGCCATGGGCGAGCGCACGCCGCTGGCGACGGTCAGCCCCGAGTCCTCGGGGCGAATGGCGGTGGGCGAGGCGATCACCAACATCGCGGCCGCGCCGATTGCCGACATCGGCGACGTCAAGCTCTCCGCTAACTGGATGGCCGCGGCGGGGCATCCCGGCGAGGACGCCGCGCTGTTCGATACCGTCCGCGCTGTCGCGATGGACCTGTGCCCTGAGCTCGGCGTGAGCGTGCCGGTCGGCAAGGACAGCCTGTCCATGAAGACCGCGTGGGAGGAGAACGGTGCCCGGAAGGAAGTCACTGCGCCGCTGTCGCTGATCGTCTCGGCGTTTGCGCCCGTATCCGACGTGCGCGGCACGCTCACGCCCCAGTTGCGGACCGATTGCGGGAATACCGTTCTGCTGCTGGTGGACCTCGGCTCCGGTCTGTGCCGCATGGGCGGCTCTGCCCTGGCCCAGGTTTACGGGCGGACCGGGAACGTCGCGCCCGACGTCGACGCGCCCCGGCTCAAGGCTTTTTTCCAGGCGGTGCAGGAGCTCAACCGGGATGGAAAGTTGCTGGCCTACCACGATCGCTCCGATGGCGGCGTCTTCGCCGCCGTGTGCGAGATGATGTTTGCCGGTCATAGCGGCGCAAAGCTCGATATCGGCGATCTCATACGCGGCAAGTCGGCCCTCGAGGTGCTGTTCAACGAGGAACTGGGGGCGGTCCTGCAGGTGCGGGAAGGGAATGACGCGCGGTCTGCACAGGTCAGGTTCGCGCTGGCGGGCATCGCTTGCCAGCGGATCGGCGCGCTTGCCGGAGGCCTGCGGCTGTCCATCCGGCGCGGGAAGGGGGAGATTTTCAGCGCCAGCCTGATCGATCTGCGGCGGGCGTGGTCGGAGACGACGTACCGGATGCAGCAGCTGCGCGACCACCCCGAGTGCGCCCGGCAGGAATACGACCGCATCCTCGACGCCGATGACCCGGGACTGAACGCGAAGCTGACGTTCGACCCGGTCGAGAACGTCGCCGCCCCATACCTCAATCGTGGCGCCCGCCCGCGGGTTGCGATCCTGCGCGAGCAGGGGGTGAATGGCCAGGTCGAGATGGCGGCTGCCTTCGACCGTGCCGGTTTCGCGGCGTGCGACGTGCACATGAGCGACCTCATCGCGGGGCGCATCCGCCTCGGGGACTTCAAGGGTTACGCCGCATGCGGCGGGTTCTCCTACGGGGACGTCCTCGGAGCCGGCGAGGGGTGGGCGAAGTCCATTCTCTTCAACACCCGGGCGCGGGAAGAATTCGAGGCGTTTTTCGGCCGCGAGGATACGTTCGCGCTCGGTGTGTGCAACGGGTGCCAGATGATGAGCAACCTGCACGAGCTGATACCGGGCACGGAAGCCTGGCCGCATTTCGTGCGCAACCGGTCCGAGCAGTTCGAGGCGCGCTTCGTGCTGCTGGAGGTGCAGCGCTCGCCGTCGCTCTTCTTCGAGGGCATGGCGGGGAGCCGCCTGCCGGTCGCGGTCGCCCACGGTGAGGGTTACGCGGAATTCAGGGATCCGGCGGCGCGCAAGGCGGCGGAGGCGCTGATCACGGCGCGCTTCGTGGATAACCGGGGCGCGGTGACCGAGGCCTATCCGTTCAATCCCAACGGGTCCGCGGCGGGGATAACCGGCCTGACCACGCCCGACGGCCGCTTCACGATCCTGATGCCGCATCCCGAGCGGGTGTTCCGCACCGTGCAGAACGCCTGGCACCCCGCGGGCTGGGGCGAGGACGGGCCGTGGCTGAGGATGTTCAGGAACGCCCGCCGCTGGGTCGGCTGATCACTCGATCTTGGCCTTGGCGCGCAGGTCCGAGATGATCTTCTGGTATGACAGCTTCTGCTGCTGCTGCTGCATCTGCTGCTGCAGGTTGGGCTTGACCTGGTCGTAGGGCGGGACCTTCAGGGCCCGTTCGTCGTCGAGCCGGATCACGTGCCACCCGAAATTGGTCTGCACCGGCGTCTCCGTCATCTGGCCCTTCTTCAGCCTGGTCAGCGCGTCGCCGAACGGCTTGACGTAGCCGCTCGGGGCGCTCCAGTCGAGCTCGCCGCCCCGCACCTTCGTGCCCTGGTCCTTCGACCGGTCAGCGGCCAGCTTCTCGAAGCTCCCGCCGCCCTTGATCTGGGAAATGATGTCCTTCGCCTCGTCCTCGTTCTCCACGAGAATGTGGCGCGCCTTGTATTCGCGAGAGCCCAACTGCCCCTTGATGCGCTCGTATTCCTTCTTGATGGCGTCCTCGCTGACGGGGGCCGAGCGGGCCGCGTCGCTGAGGACGGCGCGCACCAGGACGCTCTGCCGCGCCAGATCGATCTGCGCGGCGACCTCGGGCTTCTTGTGAAGGCCGCGACGCGCGGCCTCCTGGGCCAGCAGCTCGCGGTCGATCAGCTCCTGCTTGACCGCGTTTCTCAGTTCCGGTGAATCGGCCCGGCCCTGGCTGGAAAGATCCTTTATGAATAGATCCATGCGTTGCTGGGGTATGGTCACGCCGTTGACCCTGGCGACCCCGTTTTGCGCGTGCGCCGCGGTGGCCAGGAGCAGGCCGGCAAGGAATAGCGTGCATGACTTCATCGGGTTTCCTTTTCGCTTGATTGTCAGATTTCGCCCGGCGCGTAGGCCTTGATCGCGAGCGCGTGGATTTCACCCGCCATCATCGAGCCCAGGGCGTCGTAGACCATGCGGTGGCGCGACTGCACCGGCTTCCCGGCGAATTCCCGGGAAACGATGATAAGCCGGTAATGCCCGCCGCCGGCCCGCGCGCCCTCGTGTCCCGCGTGCTCGGCGGATTCGTCGAGGACCTCGATCGACTCCGGCGCGAGGGCCGCGAGCTTCTGCTGGATGCGCTCGGCGACGCTCATTCGGCCTTCTTCTCCTCGACGTAACGCGCGAGCAGCAGCCCCTGCAGCAACACGAATGCCACCATCAGCCCGATGCCGCCGAACAGCTTGAAGTTGACCCAGGTGTCGGTCGAGAAATTAAAGGCAACGATCAGGTTCAGCGCGCCCATCACCGCGAAGAACCCGACCCAGCTCGCGAGCAGCCTGGTCCAGACCATATCGGGGAGGGCGATCTGCGCTTCCATCATGGCGCGGATCAGGTTCTTCCTGAACCCCAGCCCCGCCACGGCCAGCGTGACGCTGAACAGCCAGTAGAGCACCGTCGGCTTCCACTTGATGAACGTCTCGTCCTGGAGCACCAGCGTCGCACCGCCGAACACCACGATCACCGCGAGGCTGACCCACAGCATGTTCTCGACCTTGCGGCGGCGCATCCACAACCAGCCGATCTGCAGGAAGGTCGCGGCCATGGCGACAGCCGTCGCGACGTAAATGCCGTAGAACTTGAAAGCGACGAAAAACAGGACGACCGGAAAGATGTCGAACAGGAATTTCATGGGCGCCTATTATGCCGCTTCGCGAGTGACCCGTCACGCCGTCAATCCGGCAGAACCTTGCCGGGATTCATGATGTTGTTCGGATCGAAGGTGTGTTTGAGCGCGCGCATCATCGCAAGTTCCACGCCGCTCTTGTAGCGCGCGATTTCGGCAAGCTTGGACTGCCCGATGCCATGCTCGGCGCTGAAGCTCCCGTGGTGGCGGAGCGCGATGTCGTAGACGAGTCGCGTGACGTCGCCCGCATCGCGCGCCGCGGCATCGTCACGGCGGCGCCCCGGGACGAAGACGTTATAGTGCAGGTTGCCGTCACCCAGGTGCCCGAAGCAGATGATATTCACACCCGGGAAGCGCGCGTCCAGCGCAGCCCGGGCCTCCCCGATGAAAGCGGGAACACTGCTGACCGCCACCGCGATGTCGTGGCGGTAGAGCATCTCCGGCTCCGCGCGCGCGGCTTCCGGGATGGACTCGCGCAGCTTCCACAACGCCTGCGACTGGCCCTGGCTTTCGGCGATGACGGCATCCCGCGCGGGGCCGCGCTCCATCGCCGCCCCAAGCGCCTGCTCGAGTTCCCCGCGGATGGCGCCACCCTCGCGCGCGTCACCGAGATCCGTCAGAACATACCAGCCATGCGGCGCGGGGAGGGGGTCCCGGGCGCCCGGAATGTGGCGCACCACCAGATCGAGGCAGTTGCGCGAAATCAGCTCGAAAGCCGAAATCTTGTCGCCGCAATGCTGCCGCAGCAGGGCCAGCAATTCCAGCGCGGATTCCGGAGACGCCACGGCGATCCACGCCGTGGCGCTGGAGCGGGGCAGGGGGAAGAGCTTGAGCACCGCCGCGGTAATCACGCCCAGAGTGCCTTCCGCGCCGATGAAAACCTGCTTGAGGTCGTAGCCGGTGTTGTCCTTGCGCAGGCCCCGCATGCCGTCCCAGACGCGCCCGTCCGGCAACACGACCTCGAGGCCCAGCACGAGCTCGCGCGTGTTCCCGTAGCGCAACACGTTGACGCCGCCGGCGTTGGTCGACAGATTGCCCCCGATCTGGCAACTGCCTTCCGCGCCCAGGCTCAATGGGAACAGCCGGCCCGCCTCGCGCGCGGCCTGCTGCACGTTGGCGAGGATGCAGCCGGCCTCCACGCTGATCGTGTTGTTCAGGGCATCCACTTCCTGGATCCGGTTCATGCGCCCCAGGTTGAGCACGATTGCCCCGCCGCCCGCGTCGGGTACCGAGGCGCCGCACATGCCGGTGTTGCCGCCCTGCGGCACGACGGCCGTGCGCGTTTCCGCGCAGATCTTCACCACCGAGGCAACCTGCCCCACGTTTGCGGGCCGCGCCACGGCCAGCGCCCGCCCGTGGAAGAGGCCGCGCCAATCCACCACGTGGGGCGCCATTTCGCGTGGGTCGGTGAGCAGGCCCTGCGCGCCGACCGCATCGCGAATGCGGTCGATCGCGCCTGGACGCTTCCGGGATGATTTGGCGTTGTCGGGCATGATCAAGCTTCCGCCGCCATTGTAGCGTGACCGCAATGCGGCTGGCGCCGCGGGTCGCGTGCTCTTTTCAAATCCGCGGTTCTGCAACTAGAATTGGGGCGGACGGACTCACGCACCCGTGATGTGATGGATTTCGCCGCCACCATTCGAACCGGATTCACGCGCTGGCAGGCGTCGGGGCTGCACCTGCTGATCAGCGCGATCATCGCCGCAGCCGTGCTTACGGTCATGCTCGGCGTGTGGTATCCGCGCCCGCTGTTCGAGGCGCAGGGTGGCATGGGCCTGGTGTTCATCCTCGTCGGGGTGGACGTGGTGATCGGGCCGTTGATCACGCTCGTCATTTTCAAGTCCGGCAAGCCCGGCCTCAAATTTGACCTGGCGGTGATCGCGGCATTGCAGCTCGCCGCCCTGATCTACGGCGGCACCGTCGTGTTCGCGGCGCGGCCGGTTTTCCTCGTGCTGGTCAAGGACCAGTTCGAGGTGGTGACGGCGGCGGAGCTGCATCCGAAGTGGCTGGAAGAGGCACGGCGGCCCGAGTTCCGCGCGCTGCCGGTGAGCGGCCCGGTCCTGGTGATGCTGGAGCAGCCGGGCGACGAAACGGAACGCCAGGCCATCATCCAATCCGCCCTGGCCGGGGAGCGGGACGCGCAGCATTTCACGAAGTACTACGTTCCGTATCCGGAGCGTGCGCGCGCAGCGCTCTCCAACGCGCTCCCGGTCGAGACGGTGCGGCGGCGCTATGCGGAGACGGCACGGGTGATCGACGCCTATCTCGCGAGCTCCGGGAGGAAGGACACGGATGTGCGCTATTTCGCCATGCGCACGCGCTACGAATGGATTGCGGTGCTGGTGGATGCAAGAACCGGCGACATCGTGAATATGCTGCTGGTCCCCGACTCGTGACCGGCCGCTACGCGGCGGCGATCAGCTCCCGCAATACGTAGGGCAGGATGCCGCCGTGCTGGTAGTAGTCCACCTCGATCGGCGTGTCGATGCGAAGCGTAAGCGGCACGCTGTCCTTCCTGCCGTCCTTGCGCGTGATCGTCATGGTGACGTCCTGCATCGGGATGATTGCCTTCTCGATGCCGGCGATGTCGATGACTTCGGAGCCGTCGAGGTTGAGCGTCTGTGCGGTGGTACCCGGCTTGAACTGCAGCGGCAACACGCCCATGAACACCAGATTGGCGCGGTGAATGCGCTCGAAGTTGCGGACGATGCACGCCTTGACGCCCAGTAGCTGCGGGCCTTTTGCCGCCCAGTCGCGCGAGGATCCTTGCCCGTATTCATCGCCACCGAACACCACCGACGGCACACCGTCCTTCTTGTAGCGCATCGCCGCCTCGTAGATCGAGGTCTGCTCGCCTGAAGGCTGGTGCACGGTGATGCCGCCCTCGGTGCCCGGCACCATCAGGTTCTTGATGCGGATGTTGGCGAACGTGCCGCGCATCATGACTTCGTGGTTGCCGCGGCGCGCGCCGTAGGTGTTGAAATCCGGCACCTTCACGCCGTGGTCCTGCAAGTACCGGCCGGCCGGCGCCGTGGCGCGGATCCCGCCAGCGGGGCTGATGTGGTCGGTCGTGATCGCGTCGCCGAAGATGCCCAGCACGCGCGCCCCCTTGACGTCGCCGACCTTGCCCGGCTTCATCGAGAAGCCTTCGAAGTAGGGCGGCAGCCGCACGTAGGTGGATTTCTCGTCCCAGCGGTAGGTGGCGCCGACCGAGGAGGGGATCTCGTCCCACATCGGGTTGCCTTCGCCGAACGCGGAGAACAGCTTGCGGTACATCTCGGGGTCGGTCGCGAACTTCATGACCGCGCCGATCTCCTGGCTCGAGGGCCAGATATCCTTCAGGAACACCGGCTTGCCGTCCTTGCCGGTGCCGATCGGGTCCTTCGACATGTCGATGTTGATCGTCCCGGCGAGGCCGAACGCGACCACCAGCGGCGGGCTCATCAGGAAATTCGCCCGGATGTTCTGGTGAATGCGCGCCTCGAAATTGCGGTTCCCGGACAGCACCGCGGCGGCAACGATGTCGTTTTTCGCGACGGCTTCGTCGATGTGGCCATCGAGCGGGCCGGAGTTGCCGATACAGGTGGTGCAGCCGTAACCGGCTACGTAGTAGCCCAGTTGCTCGAGATAGGGCAGCAGGCCCGAGTTCTTCAGGTACTCGGTGACGGCGAGCGAGCCCGGTCCGAGTGAAGTTTTCACCCGGGAGTGGGGCTTCAGGCCTCTTTCCACGGCCTTCTTGGCGAGCAGGCCCGCGCCCAGCAGCACGCCGGGGTTGGAGGTGTTGGTGCAGGAGGTGATGGCGGAGATCAGCACGTCGCCGTGGCCGACGTCGACCCCCGATTTGCTGGTCGGGACGCGCTTGCCCATCTCGCTGCCCTTGCCGTAACCGCCGTCCGTGAAGCTCTTCCCCATCAGCTCGCGGTACTTGCTGCCGATCAGGGGCAGGTCGATATGGTCGTGCGGGCGGCGCGGTCCGGAGACGGCGGGCTTGACCTTGGAGAGTTCGAACTCGACGACCTGGCTGTAGTCGATGTCTCCCATCCTGGGCATGCCGTATAGGCCCTGCACTTTGAGATAAGCCTGGACTGCCGGCACGATGTCGCCGCGCCCGGTCATCTTCAGGAACTCGCAGGAGACGTCGTCCACCGGGAAGAAGCCACAGGTCGCGCCGTATTCCGGGGACATGTTGCCGATGGTTGCGCGGTCGGGCACCGACAGCGACGCGGCGCCTTCGCCGAAGTACTCGACGAACTTGCCGACGACCTTGGTGTCGCGCAGCAGCTTGACGATCGCGAGCACGAGGTCGGTGGCGGTCACGCCGTCATTCAGCTTGCCGGTCAGGTGCACGCCGACGACGTCGGGCTCGAGGAAGTACATCGGCTGGCCCAGCATGGCCGCCTCGGCCTCGATCCCGCCCACGCCCCAGCCCAGCACGCCGAGTCCGTTGACCATGGTGGTGTGCGAGTCGATGCCGACCAGGCTGTCGGGGTAGAACATGCCGTCCTTTTGCCATACCACCTGCGAGACGTACTCGAGGTTGATCTGGTGGCAGATGCCGTTGCCCGGCGGGATGATCTGGAAGGTCTTGAACGCGCCCGCGCTCCACTTCAGGAACTGGTAGCGCTCGCGGTTGCGCCTGAACTCGATCTCCATGTTCTGCTTGAGCGCATCGGCGGTGCCGTAATTGTCGATCTGTACCGAGTGGTCCATGATCAGGTGCCCGGGGCAGAGCGGCTCGATGATCTCGGGATTCTTGCCCATGGCTTTCGCGGCCTCGCGCATGGCGGCAAAGTCCACGACCAGCGGCACGCCCGTCATGTCCTGCAGCAGCACGCGCGCCACGACCAGCGGTACCTCCTCGTGGCGCTCGGCCTTGGGCTTCCAGCCGGCCATGTTCTTCAGGTGCGCTTCCGTGATCTTCTTGCCGTCGCAGTTGCGCAGCGCCGACTCGAGCACGACGCGGAGGCTCACCGGCAGGCGGGAAATCGTTCCGAGCCCCGCTTGTTCCAGCGCGGGCAGCGAATAGTACTTGCCGGTCTTGCCGGCGTACTGGAACTCCTGGAGCGCGTTGAACAGGTTGTGGCTCATGGTGGCTCCGTCAGCGCGGGACGAAAATTATATCTTGCGCCGGGTCAGTGGGATAGCGCTTGCCTGGATGCGGGCGATTCGGGAGCCGGAGGACGCCCGATGGGGGTGTGCTACCATCCGTCGCCGGAGGAGAAACGAACCATGATGACCGATCGGGTCATCTTCGTCTGCACGATCGTCGTGGCGGCGGTCTATCTCTATGCCACGACCCTGATCCCCACGCTCGAGATCGGCGACCCGCTGGGGCCGAAGGCGTTCCCGCGCCTGCTCGGTTTCTGCCTGCTGCTCGCGGCCGCGATGCTGTTTGTCGAGATGTGGAAGGATCGCCAGACAGCGGCGGCGGCGCCGGCCCCTTCCGGCCCGCGAGACGTGCGTCATCTCTGGATCCTGGCCGGCGTGGTCGTGTGGAGCGGCCTGTTCTACGCCGTCCTGGAGAGGCTGGGATACGTGGTTGCCTCGGCCATCTACCTGCTGGCACTGATGGCATGGTTCAACCGGGGCAAGTGGCGGGCGAACGTCGTGACCGCGGTGCTGTTCAGCGTGTCGAGCTACGCCCTGTTCGCCAAGCTCGAGGTCAATCTGCCCAAGGGCATCCTCCCGTTTTGAGGGCGCGGCGGCGCGGAATTGATCGATGGACACGCTGACGCACATCCTCAACGGCTTCTCGGTCTGCCTGCAGCCGATCAACCTGTGGTACACGTTCGTCGGGGTTTTTCTCGGCACGATCATCGGCGTGCTGCCGGGCATCGGGCCGTCGGCCGGGATCGCGCTGCTGATCCCGGTGACCTACGGCATGAATCCGACGTCCGCCCTGATCATGATGGCGGGCATCTACTACGGCACGAAGTACGGCGGATCAACGACGGCGATCCTCATCAATACGCCGGGCGAGTCCGCGTCGGTCATGACGGCGATCGACGGCTACCAGATGGCAAAAAAAGGCCGTGGCGGCGCGGCGCTCGCCATCTCGGCCGTCGGTTCGTTCATTGCCGGCACGCTGGGCGTCGTGGGACTCACGCTGTTCGCGATTCCACTCACCAGCATGGCCTTGAAATTCGGCCCGGCCGAATACTTCATGCTCATGTTCTTCGCGATGACGGCGGTTTCCACGCTCGCCGGCAAATCGCCCGCGAAGGCGGTGATCGCGACCCTGATCGGCCTGATGATCTCCACCATCGGCATCGACCTGCAGAGCGGCCAGCCGCGCTACACGATGGGCGTCCCCGAACTGCAGGACGGCGTCGGCTTCGTGATCGCGGTGGTGGGCCTGTTCGCCATCGCCGAGGTCTTTTCGCAGATGGAGGACATGACCAAGGGCGTGCGGCCGGAAATCATCAAGCTGCAGGGCAGGCTCTGGTTTACCCGCGAGGAATGGAATCTTTCCGTGCGTCCCATCCTGCGCGGCGGCGTGATCGGATTCATCATCGGCGTGCTGCCCGGCGCCGGCGGCACGATCGCCTCGATCATGAGCTACGTTTGGGAGAAGCGCCTGTCCAAGCACCCGGAGCGGTTCGGCCACGGCGCCATCGAGGGGGTGGCCGGTCCCGAGGCCGCCAACAACTCCGATACGGCCGGAGCGCTGGTGCCTTTGCTGACGCTCGGCATCCCCGGCGGCGGGGCGACGGCCGTCATGCTGGGCGCTTTCATCATGTACGGCATACAGCCCGGGCCGCTCCTGTTCCAGAACCGGCCGGACCTGGTGTGGGGCCTGGTGGACAGCATGTATGTCGGCAACATCATGCTGCTGATCCTGAATCTGCCGCTCATCGGGCTGTTCGTGCGGCTGCTCTACATTCCGGGCGGCATGCTGATGGCGCTCATCATGGCGATATCCACCATCGGCATCTACGCCATCAACGGCAATCCCGTGGAGCTCTATTTCGGGCTGCTGTTCGGAGTCATGGGCTACGTGTTCCGCAAGGTCGACATACCGGTCGCGCCGCTGGTGCTGTCGCTGGTGCTGGGCGGCATCATGGAGCAGTCGTTCCGGCAGGCGATGACGATTTCCGGGGCGAATCCCGGGATCTTCGTCGGCAGCACGATCTGCATCGTGCTGCTGGCCCTGTCCGTGCTTTCGGTGCTGCTGCCGTTCATGCTGCCGCGGCTGAAGTCCTGGCGCGAAGGTTCGGCGAACGCCGAGGCATAGCGCCGGTGATGCGTGACCGGCGACCGGGGAGCCTGAACCGGGATTCGCGCGCTACACGCGATGGCTTGCAGAGAATGGTGAATGGAGAGAACGAATGGGCAAGCGGGTTGCATATTTGGGGGTGGGGGCGGTCGGCGGCTACGTTGCCGGCCATCTGACGCGCGCGGGCCATGACGTGACGCTGATCGATCCGTGGCCGGAGCATGTCGAGGCCATGCGCGGGAACGGGATCGAGCTCTCCGGCACGACGCCGGCGGAGCGCCACACGGTGCCGGTCAGCGCGATGCACGTCACCGACGTGCAAAACCTCGTGAAGCAGAAGCCGATCGATATTGCGTTCGTGAGCGTCAAATCGTACGACACCGAGTGGGCAACGCTCCTGCTGCGCCCGTACCTCGCGCCCGACGGTTTCATCGTCTCGCTCCAGAACTGCATCAACGAGGAGCGCATCGCCTCGCACGTGGGATGGGGCCGCACCGTGGGCTGCATCGCCAGCCTGATCGCCGTGGAGCTCTACGCGCCCGGCAAGATCAAGCGCACCGTGCCGATGGGCGGCGACCGGCACACCGTGTTTCGCGTCGGTGAGCCGCACGGACGGGTCACGCGGCGCGCGGAGGAGGTCGCGGAGATGCTGCGCGCGGTGGACAGCGCCAAGGTCACCACCAACCTGTGGGGCGAGCGCTGGTCCAAGCTCGTGATCAACTCGATGCGCAACGGCCTGTCCGCGGCGACCGGCCTCTACGGCAACCAGCGCGACACGACGGAGGGCCCGCGCGGGTTGTCGATCCGGCTGGGGAGCGAGGCGGTGCGGGTGGGCCAGGCCCTGGGCTTCCCGCTCGAGAGAATGCTGGGGATGGACGCCGAGACGCTCGCGCGTGCCGGCGAAGGGCACCCGGACGCGTTGACCGAGATCACCAACGTCTTGATCGAAGGCGCGAAAAAGCGCTCGGACGACCAGCGCCCGTCGATGGCGCAGGACATCGCCAAGGGGCGCCGCACCGAAACCGACTTCATCAACGGCTTCGTCGCCGCGCAGGGTGCCGGGATCGGCGTGCCCGCGCCGACGCACGTCCGGATGAACGAGGCCGTAAAGCGCGTCGAGCGGGGGGACGCGAAGCCCTCGCCGGAACTGATCTGCGGCTGGTGATATCATTGATCCGCCGCGCCTGAACGGTGCTCGAACAAGCCGCCGGCCGGCCGGCACGCCAGTACGGAAGTCCGGAACAACGACTTGAAAACCAGGAGGAAACCATGAGAAATGCGCTCGCGTTCATTGCGGCCTTCACGCTGTTGGCTGTCGCACCACGGGCAGGGGTGGCGCAGCCTTTGTCGTTCGAAGGCAAGACGATCACGATCGTGTGCGGGTTCAAGGCCGGCGGCGGCTACGATCGCACCGCCCGCATCCTGGCCCGGCACCTCCCGAAGTACCTGCCGGGCACGCCCAATGTCATCGTGCAGAACATGCCGGGCGCCAACAGCATCACCGCGGCCAACCACGTCTACAACGTGGCGAAGCCGGACGGCCTGACCATCGGCACCTTCAACCGCAACCTGGTGCTCGCGCAGCTCACCAACGTGAGGGGGGTGAAATTCGACCAGACCAAGTTCGCGTGGATCGGATCGGCGGCGAGCGAGTCGACGGTCCTCGCGATCCGCAGCGACCTGCCGTACAAGACCTTCGACGACCTGAAGAAATCGGGCAAGACCCTGGTGATCGGAGCGACCGGGCCGGGGGCCAATACCTACGACTTTCCGCTGCTGCTGAAGGAGCTGCTCGGGGTCGACCTCAAGATCGTGAGCGGCTATTCCAGCAGCTCGGACATCATGCTGGCGATCGAGCGCAAGGAGGTGGACGCGCGGGCCGGCTCCTACACGTCGCTGCGCCCCTTCATCGACCGCAACCTGGTGCATCCGGTGATTCGGGCCAAGGCCATCGAGGCCGGGATCGAGCAGCTGCCGGTCGACGAGAATCTCGCGCCCAATGCCCGCGCCAGGGCGGTCATGGCGCTGCGCTCCGCGCCCGAAGTGGTCGGCCGGCCGTACGTGATGACGCCGGGCACGCCCGATGACATCGTCAAGGCGATGCGGGACGCGTTCAGCAAGGCCATCAAGGATCCGGAGCTCGTCGCCGAGGCGAAGAAGGGCAAGATGGAGCTCGAGTTCATGCCCGGGGACGAGGCGCTCAGGATCGTGAAAGAGGTCCTGGCGCAGCCGAAGGAAATCGTGGACGACTTCCGCAAGTACATCAAGTTCGGCGAATGAGCGGCGCGCCGGAGTGGTTTCGACGCCTTCCGGGCCAGTCGGCGAAAAAGGGGGCCTTGCCCCCTTTTTTTGAGCCTCCACCGGCCGCATGATCGACGCCCTGCTCGAAGGCCTGCTCCTCGTCCTGCAGTGGAAGGCGTTCGCCTTCATGCTGCTCGGGATCGCGCTCGGCTTCTGGGTCGGCCTGCTGCCCGGGCTGGGCGGCGTCACCACGCTGGCGCTGATGCTTCCCTTCATCTACGCGATGAGCCCGGTCGAGGGGTTCGCGTTCCTGCTGGGGATGCATTCGGTGGTCGCCACGACCGGGGACATCACGTCGGTGCTCTTCGGCATCCCCGGAGAAGGCACCACCGCGGCGACGATCCTCGACGGGCACGCCATGGCGAAGAAAGGGCAGGCCGGGCGGGCGCTGGGCGCGGCGCTCGCCAGCTCGCTCGTCGGCGCGCTGGTCGGCGCGCTCGCGCTGGCGCTCGCGATCCCGGTGGTGCGTCCTCTGGTCCTCGCCTTCGGCTCGCCCGAGCTCTTCATGATCGCCATCGTCGGCATTGCGTTCATCGCGTCGCTCAGCGCGCAGGGCGCGCGCGGAATGCTGCGCGGGTTCCTCGCGGGCGGGCTCGGCCTGATGGTCGCCACGATCGGGCAGGACCCGCAGGCCGGTGTCGCGCGCTATACCTTCGACTCCCTTTACCTCTGGAGCGGCCTCGACCTCGTGCCGGTGCTGATCGGCATCTTCGCCATCCCCGAGATCGTCGACCTCATCGTGCGCGGCGGCTCCATCGCGGGGGAGATGCCCGGGGGCCGCCTGAACCAGGGCGCGCTGGAAGGCGTCAAGGACACGTTCCGCCACTTCTGGCTCACGATCCGCTGCAGCCTGATCGGCACCTTCATCGGCATCATGCCGGGGCTCGGTGGCGCGGTGGCCCAGTGGCTCGCGTACGGACACGCCGTGCAAAGCGCGCGCACCGTGGAAGAGCGGGAGGGATTCGGCAAGGGAGACGTGCGCGGCGTCCTCGGCCCGGGCGCGGCCAACAACTCCAAGGAGGGCGGCGCGCTCATCCCGACCGTCGCATTCGGCGTGCCCGGCAGTTCCTCCATGGCGATCCTGCTCGGCGGCTTCTTCCTGCTCGGGCTGGTGCCCGGTCCCGACATGCTGACCACGCACCTGGCGGTCACGTTCTCGATGGTGTGGACGATCGTGCTGTCGAACGTCATCACGGTCGTCGCGTGCTTCCTGTTCCTCAACCATCTCGCCCGGCTGACCGTCGTGCGCGGCCATTTCCTGGTCCCGGTGATCCTGGTGCTGGTCTTCATCGGGAGCTATACGGCCAATAATCACTACGGCGACGTGGTCCTGATGCTGTTCTTCGGCGTGGTCGGCTACCTGATGGTCGCCGGCGGCTGGCCGCGGGCGCCGTTCGTGCTCGGCCTGGTCCTGGGCAAGATCGTCGAGAACAACCTTTACATCTCGGTTGCGCGCTACGAATTCGCCTGGCTGACCCGGCCCATCGTGCTGGTCCTCCTGGCGCTGGCGGTCGCGGTGATTCTCTACCCCCTGATCCAGGCGCGGCGTTCACGGTCGAGGAGCAACGCGCATGCATAGCAAGGCTTCGCTGATCCTCGGCGCCGGCATCGTGCTCGTCTCGGGAGCGGCCATCGTCATCGCGCTGGACTGGCCGTTGAAGGCCAGGCTGTTTCCGCTGGCGATCGGAATTCCGGTCTTCTGCATGGCCATGGCCGAGGTCCTGTGGGGGCTGCTCGACCCCGCGGCCCGAAGCGAGGCGATGGAATTCCGCCTCTCCGACGAGGCGCAGGGTGGGGTCGCGGTGCGGCGAACGCTGCTCGCCGTCGCCTGGATGGCCGGGTTCTCCGCAGCGATCGTCCTGCTGGGATTCCCGTCCGCCATTGCGTTGCTCGTATTGTGCTATCTGCGGCTCCAGGGGCGGGAAGGCTGGATCGTTTCTGGTATCTTTACCCTCGTGGTCTGGGCGCTCTTCTACACGGTCTTCGACCGGCTCCTCCACCTGCCGTTTCCCGCGGGGCTGGTTCAGGGGTGGCTTGGCCTTTAAGCCGACATGATTCCCGCGAAGCGCCTGCGCTATTCCGCCATCGTTGACCGACCGCCGCTCGTGCTGCCGGAAAAAGCCCGCGTCGTGATCTGGCCGGTGGTGAACGTCGAGGTGTGGGACATATCGCGCCCGATGCCGCGGCAGGCGCTGCCGCCGCCCACCGGCATCCCGCATCAGCCGGACGTGCCGAACTGGGGCTGGCACGAGTACGGCATGCGCGTTGGCTTCTGGCGCCAGAAGGCGCTGCTCGACGAGCTGAAGATCGTGCCTTCACTCTCGATCAATGCGCGCGTCTGTCTCGACTACCCGCGCGTGGCCCGGGCGGCGCGCGACGCCGGCTGGGAATTCATGGGCCACTCCTACGACCAGCGCCCGGTCCACACCGAGCCCGACCAGGCGGGGATGATCCGCCAGTCGGTGAAGGTGATACGGGAGTTCACCGGCAAGCGACCGGTGGGCTGGATGGGCCCGGGGCTGACCGAGACACTCGATACCCCCGAGCTGCTGGCGGGCGCCGGCATCCGGTACATCGCCGACTGGGTGATCGATGACGAGCCGTGCACGATACGCACCCGGGGCGGCAACCTCGTGACGATGCCTTATTCGATGGAGCTGAACGACATCGCGATGATGGTGGTGCAGCACCATCCGGCCCGGGAGTGGGAAACGCGGTGCATGGACTACTTCGACCGCGTCTACCGCGAGGGGAGGCAACGCGCCAAGGTGATGGCGATCGCCGTGCACCCCTACATCACGGGCGTCCCGCACCGGATCAAGTATCTCGAAAACGTGTTCCGGCGGCTGAGGAAGCGGAAAGACGTGCTGTTCTGGACCGGCGAGAGGATTCTCGACTGGTATCTCGGGAGCCGCAAGCGGTGAGCCCCGGCGGATCGGATGGAAGTGCCGGAAAGTTACCCTGCGTTGATCCAGATCAATCCGGCGCGCCGTCGTTTCCTGCGTTGCCTTGACAGCGCCCTGAATTTTTTTGAGAATTAACGCCTTACCGCCCCGGTTCACCTAACACGCGAGGAGCGCCCATGGCCAAGCAACCCTGGAAAACCGACAACTGGTTCGTGAGCCAGTGGAATTACGCGGACGAAGTGCGCAAGGATTTCAAGTTCGCCAAGCAGATCAAGATCCACGACATCACCTTGCGCGACGGCGAGCAGCAAACCGGGATCATCCTCAGCAAGGACGACAAGATCCGCATCGCCGAAGCGCTGGCGGAAGCCGGAGTGCATCGCATCGAGGCCGGCATGCCGATCGTTTCGCCCTCGGATGCCGAGGCCATCAAGGAGATCGCCCGGCGCAATCTCGGCCCGCAGATCTTTGCGTTTTCGCGCTGCATGAAAGAGGACGTCCAGCGCGCGATCGACACCGGCGTCAACGGCGTGGTGATGGAGATCCCGTCCAGCCAGCACATGGTGGACCTCGCCTACAAGTGGCCGATGGAGAAGGCGATAGAGACCTCGATCGAGGCAACCTTGTTTGCCAAGAAGAACGGGCTGGAAGTCGTGTTCTTCCCCATCGATTTCTCCCGCTCGGAAATGAACTGGGTGCTGAACCTGATCAACCGGGTCGCGACCGAGGGCCACATGGACGCGCTGGCCCTGGTGGACACGTTCGGGGTGGTGTCGCCCCACGCGATGCAGTACTTCGTGCGCGAGGTCAAGAAGCGCATCAACAAGCGCCTCGAGGCGCACTTCCACCAGGACTTCGGGATGGGTGTCGCGAACACCATCATGGCCGCCGCCGAAGGCGTCGAGGTGCTGCACACGACCGTGCTCGGCGTCGGCGAGCGTGCCGGCAATACGCCGATGGAAGAAACCGTCATGGCATTGCTGACGATGTACGGCGTGGACGTCGGGCTCAACTACAGCAAGCTCACGCCGCTCGCCAACCTGGTGCAGAAGCTCACCGGGGTGGACGTGCCTTCGAACAAGCCCGTCGTGGGCAGGCAGCTCTATCAGATCGAGTCCGGGATCATCGCGAGCTGGTACAAGAACTGCGGCGAGGAAAACGCGACCGAACTGTTTCCCGTGCGCGCGCAGTTCGTCGGGCAGCCGCCCGCCGAGGTGGTGATGGGCAAGGGCAGCGGCATCGATTCGGTCAAGGCCTGGCTCGCGCAGATGGGTATCGAGGCGAGCGACGACGAGGCGCTCAAGATGACCGCTGCGGTCAAGGGCTACTCGCTGAAGAACAAGCGGCTGCTGACCGAAACCGAGTTCAGCAAGATCGCCAGGGACGTCATCGCGGAGCGCGCGGCGGCGTAACGCGGATCTTTTGGAATGTGGAGGAGAACACTGCCATGACGCTTGTCATCAAGCCGGTTGTAAGGATCGCCCCGAATAACCAGGTATTCGATCTGCCGGTGATCGTCGGCATCGAGGAAGGATTGTTCGCCAGGGCCGGGCTCGACGTCAGTTTTTCGGCGAGCCATGCGGACCGGGAGCGGGACAGCGCCGAGAAGCCGATCCTGTCGCGGCTCAAGGAGCAGCTGTTCGAATGCGGCTCGGCCGACAGCTACAACGTCTGCGAGTGGGCGAGCATCGACCGGCTGGAGCGCGGCCAGCGCGGCGGCAGCATCGCGGCCCTGCGCGCCGCGGTCGCGGCCCAGGCGATCCTGACGTTCGACGAGCGGCTCCAGACGCCGCGCGACATGGCCGATGTTCCCGTCGTGGTGCAGGAGCTCACCGGCTCGCACTACACGACGCTGCAGATGCTGGAGAGCGCGGTTGGCCGCGAGCACGTCAATATCGTGAATGGCGGATTGCCGCAGATGCGCTGGGCGGGCCTCAAGAGCGGCGCTTACCGCGCGGTGACGGTGATGGAGCCGTTCATCAGCCTCGGGCTCAAGGAAGGCGCTCACATCATCGCCTCCTCGTTTTACCGGGGCGGCGAAGTGGTGGCGCCGGAACTGACGCCGGAGCAGCGCAAGGCCTATTACGACGCCGAGAACCAGGCCGTGGATCTCATCAACGCGGACTTCTACAAGTACGCGCATCACGTCACCGCGCACGCCAAGGACGCGTTGAAGCCCAACGAGCTGCTGCGCGCATTCGTCCGCTACAAGCACGTTGACTACTACGATCCCGCCCTGTTCGGCCGGGCCTACGACTGGATGAAGGCGCGGGGAATGACCGAGGGCCAGAGCCAGCACGCCGCCCTGGTGGTGGGCTGAGCGCTCAATCGGGCCGCTGCAAGTCCGCGATTACCGCGTTCAGGAAGCGCCCGGCCTCGCCGCCCGTCACCGCGCGGTGGTCGAAGGTGAGCGACAGCGGCAGCACGCGGCGCACCGCCGGCTTGTCGTCCACCACCACCACCTGCTTCGCGATCCGCCCGGCGCCGACTATCGCCACCGTGGGGGGCAGGACGACCGGGGAAGCGTAGCGCCCCGCGATCGAGCCGTAATTGGAGAGCGTGATGCTGTTCGCGCGCAGCTCTTCCGGCGGCACCTTGCGCGCGCGGGCAGCGGCGATCAGTTTCTCCAGTGCGCCCTTCAGCTCGTCCGCGCCGCGCTCGCCGCAGTTGCGCAGCACCGGGACGAGCAGGCCGTCCGGCGTATCCACTGCAATGCCGATGTCGATCCGTTTCAGCACCCAGCGGCCGATTTTCTCGCTGTCGTACCAGGCGTTCAGCGCCGGCTCGGCCCCGCAGCCCGCCACCAGGGCCCGGATCAGCCGGAGCATGGTGAAGCTGCCCGCCGGCCACGACTCGATGTCGGCATCGTCCATGATGGTCGCGGACGCCACCTCGGCGGTCGCGAGCTCCATGTTCTGCGCCATCGCGCGCCGCACGCCCCGCATGAGCTCGATCGGCCCGATTTCGGCGAGGATGCGCGCGGCGCGCTGAACGTCGCTCGCGGTGATCAGCCCGTCGGCGCCGGTGGGCGTGACCATCGCGAGGTCCACGGTGAGCTTGCGCGCGAGCGCGCGCACCGCCGGCGTCGCCTTGATCCCGCCGCTCACCGGCGCGGGTCCGGCGGGCGCCTCCGCCACCACCTTCTGGCCGACCTCCACCTTGCCCACTACCGTGCCCGAGTCCTGGCTGTCGCTTTCCCCCTCGTAGGCGACGAGGGGCGCGCCGATGTGCGCGATGTCCCCGGCCTTGCCGTAGAGCCTGGCGATCTTCCCGGCATAGGGGGCGGGAATATCCACCACCGCCTTGGCGGTTTCCACCGATACCATCGGCTGGTCGGACTTCACTTCATCGCCCACCGCGACGTGCCACTTCACGATCTCGGCCTCCTGCAGCCCTTCACCCAGATCCGGCAGCTTGAATATCTTCATAAGAAATAGACAGGATTAACAAGATTTACAGGATGAGTTCAATACGAAAACAGCTCGGTTGGTCCTGGTATCGGTTTCAATCCTGTTAATCATGTTAATCCTGTCCATTTTTTCAGGCGAAGGCGAGCGCCTTCTTCACCGCGGCAATGATCCGCGCCTTGCCCGGCATGTACCGATGCTCGAGTCGGGAATACGGCACCACCACGTCGTAGCCGGTGACGCGCTGCACCGGCGCCAGCAGGTTGAGCAGCGCTTCCTCCGCGAGACCGGCGGCGATCTCGGACGCATAGCTGCAGGTGCGCGCCGCCTCCGTCACAACCACGCAGCGCCCGGTCCTGGCAACGGAGCCCAGTATCGTGTCGAGGTCGAGCGGCTTCAGCGTCGCGACGTCGACCACCTCCGCAGACACGCCTTGCTCGGCGAGTTCGTCCGCCGCCGCCAGCGTTTCGGGCACCATCGGGCCCCAGGTGACCAGGGTGACGTCGGCGCCCTCGCGCAGCGTGAAGCAGGCATCCAATGGCGCCGCCTCGCCGTTGTCCGCGACCTCTTCCTTGAACAGGCGGTAGAGGCGGGTCGGCTCCAGGAACACCACGGGGTCGGGATCGCGGATCGCCGCCAGCAGCAGCCCGTAGGCGCGCCGCGGGGAGGACGGATAGACCACGCGGATGCCCGGGATGTGGGCGAACATGGATTCGGGGCTTTCGGAATGGTGCTCCGGTGCATGGATACCCGCTCCGCACGGCGTCCTCACTACCATCGGGCAGGAGAGCCGGCCGCGCGTGCGGTGCCGCATGCGGCCGGCATGATTGAGGATCTGGTCGATCGTGGAGTAGGCGAAGCCGGCGAACTGGATCTCGGCAACCGGTTTCAGGCCCTCGGCGGCCATCCCGATCGCCATCCCGGCGATCAGCGCCTCGGCGAGCGGGGTATCGAGAACCCGGCCCGGCCCGAAGCGCCCGGCGAGCCCCAGCGTCGCGCGAAACACGCCGCCGTCCACGCCCACGTCCTCGCCCAGCACGACGACGCTCTCGTCGCGCTCCATTTCGCGCGCCAGGGCGAGGTTGATGGCTTCAACGAGGGTGATTTGAGCCATCACTCATCACCTAGCGCCGCTGCGCGCTGGCGCACGAATGCCGCTGGCAGTTGCGCGTAGAGGTGGTCGAACATCTGTTCCGCGGTCGGCGGCGGCGTGTCGAGGTAGGCCTGCGCCGCGGCCTGCACCTGCTCGTTGCATTCCCGGAGCAGCGCGTCTTCCTTTGCCTTGTCCCAGGCACTGTCGGCCATGAGGTAGCTGCGCAGGCGCAGGATGGGCTCGAGCTTCCACGCCTCGGCGACTTCATCCGGGCCGCGGTAGCGCGAGGCGTCGTCCGCGGTGGTGTGGTCGGAGAGGCGGTAGGTGAGGGCCTCGATCAGCGTCGGGCCGCCGCCCGCCCGCGCTTTCGCCAGCGCCCGGTCCATGGCGTGCCGCACGGCGACTACGTCGTTGCCGTCGACCTGGATGCCCTCCATTCCGGCCGCGATGGCTTTCTGCGCCAGCGTCTGCGCTGCGCTCTGCGTTTTGCGCGGCACGGAGATCGCCCACTGATTGTTGGTGACGGCGAACACGAGCGGGAGGCGCCAGCCGCCGGCGGCGTTGAGGCCCTCGTAGAAATCGCCCTTGGATGTCGCGCCATCGCCCAGCGCGCAGACGGCGACGCGCCTCTCGCGGCGCAGCGTCATGGCATAAGCGACGCCGACGGCATGGGTGACGTGCGCGGCAATCGTGACGCAGATGGGGAAATCCCGGCGCGGTCCGGCGTAGTCGCATCCGCGCTCGTCGCCGCCCCAATAGAGGAACAGCTCCTTGAGGCTCACGCCGCGCATCAGCTGCACGCCGTTCTCGCGGTAGGTTGGGAGGAAAACGTCGTCCCGCTCCATGGCGGAGCCGACCCCCGCATTGACCGCCTCGTGCCCGAGCAGCGAGGCGAACGTGCCGAGCTGCCCGGTGCGCTGCAGCGCGATGGCCTTGGCGTCGTAGGCGCGCATCAGCACCATCCAGCGGTACAGCGCCACGAGGTTGCCCGGGTCGCGCGCGAACTCCGGCAGCGGCTCGACGGCCTTGCCGTGCGGGTCGAGAAACTGCGAGTAGTGGACTTCGAATTTCGCGACGATGGACACGCGGGCCGAAGAGGAGTTTGTGCTAGATTCTAGCCGTTATTCCCAAGACTGCCATGTCCGGCCGACCGCTGACAACTGATTCAGGCAAGCTCCAATGAAGCTCGGCTTCTTCACCATGCCCATCCACCCCGTCGAGCGCAACTATACGCAGACGCTCAAGGAGGATCGCGAAGCCGTGCTGTTGGCCGACCGGCTCGGCTACTGCGAGGCCTACATCGGCGAACACATCACCGATTCATGCGAGACGATCCCTTCGTGCCTGACCTTCATCGCAAGCGTCGCGCATGACACCAGGCAGATCCGGCTGGGCAGCGGAACCGTCAACCTTCCGAACAACCATCCCGTGCAGGTGGCCTCGCACGTGGCAATGGTGGACCACATGCTGGAGGGACGCTTCATCTTCGGCATCGGGCCCGGCGGATTGCGTTCAGACATGGAGGTGTGCGGCAATCTCGATGCCGACCGCAATGCGATGTTCGTGGAGTCGATAGACCAGATACTGGCGATCTGGGCGGGCGACGCCCCGTACAATCTGAAGGGGCAATTCTGGAACATATCCACGGAGCGCACGCTGATCCGGGAGGTCGGCCAGGGCCTGATCCTGAAGCCGTACCAGAAGCCGCACCCCCCGATCGTCGTGACGGTCGTGGTGCCTCATTCCAAGGGACTCATGGCCGCCGCCGCGCGCGGCTGGCAGCCGATCACGGCAAACTTCCTGCCGCCGGTGTGGGCGGCGACGCACTGGCCGATGCACGTGAAGGGGTGCGCGCAGGCGGGGCGGCGAGCCGACCCGGCCGACTGGCGCGTTTGCCGCAGCATTTTCGTGGCCGACGACGACGCCGCGGCGCGCCGCTACGGCAAGAGCGTCAATGGCCCGTACGGCAAGTACTTTCTGAACCTGCGGACCAAGCGTCTCTCGCGCGGGGCGGCCGACGTGTTCAAGCACGATCTCGCGGTGACGGACGAAGCAGTCACCATAGACTACATGCTGGAGCACATGGCGATTGCGGGTAGCGTCAACAGCGTGGTGGACCAGCTGCTCGCTTTCCGCGAGACCGTGGGTGATTTCGGCACGCTGCTCTACTGCGGCCACGACTGGGCGGATCCGCAGCTCGCGCGCCGCTCGATGGAGTTGATGGCGGAACAAGTCATGCCCGCCGTCAACGCGGCCATCGGCTCTTCCTCCCGCGCCGCGTGACTGCGTTTTACGCCGCTAGCAATCCGCGTAATACGTAAGGCAGGATGCCGCCGTGCTTGAGGTAATCGACCTCGATGCCGGTATCGATCCTGAGCGTCAGCGGCACGCGCTGCTTCGCCCCGTCCTTGCGGGTGATCACGAGCGACACGTCCTGCAGCGGCTTCACGTTGCCCCCGGCTATGCCCTCGATGTCGAAGTTCTCGGTGCCGTCGATCTTGAGCGACTGCACGCTGTCGCCCGGCTTGAATTGCAGCGGCACCACGCCCATGCCGATCAGGTTCGCGCGGTGGATGCGCTCGAAGCTCCTCACGATCACGGCTTTCACGCCCAGCAGCTGCACGCCCTTGGCCGCCCAGTCGCGCGAGGAGCCCATGCCGTAGTCCTCGCCGCCGAAGATGACGAGCGGCGTGCCCGACGCGTGGTAGAGCTCGGACGCCTCGAAAATGGTCATCTGGGCGCCATCGGGCTGGTGCTTGGTGATCGGGCCCTCGGTGCCGGGCGCGACGGCGTTGCGCAGGCGCACGTTGGCGAAGGTGCCGCGCACCATCAGCTCGTGGTTACAGCGGCGCACGCCGAAATGGCCCCATTCCGAGGGCGGGGTGCCGAAGGGTTCGAGCCATTTGCCGGCCGGCGTGCCGGGACGGATCTTGGTCGACGGGCTGATGTGGTCCGTGGTGATGGAGTCGCCGAGGATCGCCAGCGCGCGCGCGCCCTTGATGTCGGTGACCTTGCCCGGCTCGCGGGTGACGCCGTCGAAGAACGGCGGCTCCTTGATGAAGGTGGATTTCGCATCCCACTGGTATACCGCGCCTTCGACGGTGGGGATGGCTTCCCACAGCGCCTTGGCACCCGACAGGTCGCCGTACTCGCGGCGGAAGTGCTCCGCGTTGGCGGCGAATTTCATCAGCGAGGCGACTTCCGCATCGGTGGGCCACACGTCCTTGAGATAGACAGGCCTGCCATCCGAACCGGTGCCCAGCGGATCCTTCGTGAGGTCGATGCGCACGGTGCCGGCAATGCCATAGGCCACGACCAGCGCGGGGCTGGCCAGGTAGTTGGCGCGCAGGTTGGCGTGCACGCGCGCCTCGAAATTGCGGTTGCCGGAGAGGACGGCGGCGGTGACGAGATCCTTCGACACCACGGCTTCCTCGATCCCGGCATCCAGCGGGCCGGCCGCGCCCATGCAGGTGGTGCAGCCGTAGGCGACGACGCCGTAGCCGAGCTTTTCGAGGTAGGGCAACAGGCCGGTATCGCGCAGGTAGGCGGTGACGACCTTGGAGCCCGGTGCCAGCGAGGTCTTGACGCGCGGGCTGACTTTGAGGCCGCGTTCCACCGCGCGCTTGGCCAGCAGGCCGGCCGCGATCAGCAGCGCGGGGTTGGACGTGTTGGTGCAAGAGGTAATCGACGAGATCAGCACGTCGCCGTGTCCCACGTCGAACTCCGCATGTCCGCTGGGCACGCGGCGCGTCAGGTCGGCGGCGGGGCGGCCGTACCCGTTCTTGTCGGTGGGGGCGGAGAACAGCGCGTCGAAGCCGCGGCCGAGATCGGGCAGGTTGACGCGGTCCTGCGGGCGTTTCGGGCCCGACAGGCTCGGCACGATGCTGTCCAGGTCGAGACTGATCAGTTCGCTGTAGTCGATCTCGCCGGACTTCGGCATGCCGAACATCCCCTGGGCCTTGTAGTAAGCCTCGATGGCGGAAATCTGGGCCGGCTCGCGGCCCGTGATGCGGAAATAGTCGACGGTCTTCCCGTCAACCGGGAAGTAACCCATGGTCGCGCCGTACTCGGGTGCCATGTTGGCCACCGTGCAGCGGTCGGCGGCGGTCAGTGCGGAGGCGCCTTCGCCAAAAAACTCCACGAACTTGCCCACGACCTTGGCCTTGCGCATGAGTTCGGTGACGGTAAGCGCGAGATCGGTCGCGGTGACGCCTTCGCGCAGCTTGCCGGTCATGTGACAGCCGACCACGTCCGGGGTGAGGAAAGCGTTGGGCTGGCCCAGCATGCCGGCTTCGGCTTCGATGCCGCCCACGCCCCAGCCCACTATGCCGATGCCGTTGACCATCGTCGTGTGCGAGTCGGTCCCGAAAACGGTATCCGGGAACCAGACGCCGTCCTTCTCCCATACGCCGCGGGAGAGGTACTCCATGTTGATCTGGTGGATGATGCCGTTGCCGGGCGGCACCACGCGCACGGTCTTGAACGCGCCCTGCGCCCACTTGACGAAGGCGTAGCGCTCGGCGTTGCGCTTGAACTCGATCTGCTGGTTGCGTTGCACCGCGTCCGGCGCGTTGTGCACGTCGATTTCCACCGAGTGGTCGACCACCACGTCCACCGGCACCAGCGGCTCGATGCGGCTCGGTGACACGCCCAGCCGGCCCGCCGCGGCGCGCATCGCGGAAAGATCGTTCAGCGTGCCGAAGCCGATCAGGTCCTGCAGCACGATGCGCACGACGATGAACGGGATTTCCGAGGTGCGCTTGCCCTTTGCCTCCCACGCCGCGAGATTGCGCACGTGTTCTTCTGTGATCATCTTGCCGTCGCAGTGGCGCACCAGCGCCTCCAGCACCACGCGGATGGAGCGCGGCAGCCGCGAGATCTTGCCGAGGCCCGCCGCCTCGAGAGCGGCGAGGGAGTGGTAGCGCCCGGTCTTGCCCGCCGTCTTGTCCAATGAGGGGCTGAACTCGCGCAGGGTCTTGAACGCGTCTTGTGCCATGTCGTCTTCTCTCTATTTCGTGATCAGGCGGCCATCAGCTCGCGCAGCACGTAAGGGAGAATCCCGCCGTGCTTGAGATACTCCACTTCGATCGGGGAATCCACGCGCAGCGTGACCGTGACGTTCTGCGTGGAGCCGTCCTGGCGGTGGATCATCAGCGTCACGTCCTGCAGCGGCTTCACGTTGCCGCCGGCGACGCCGGTGAGGTCGAAGGTCTCGCTGCCGTCGATCTTCAGCGACTGCACGCTGTCGGTTCCCTTGAACTGGCAGGGCAGCACGCCCATGCCGACGAGGTTCGAGCGATGGATGCGCTCGTAGCCGCGCGCCACGACCACCTTGATGCCGAGCATCTGCGTGCCCTTCGCCGCCCAGTCGCGCGAGGAGCCGGTGCCGTACTCCTCGCCGCCGAACACGAACAGCGGGATCTTGTCCTTCTGGTAGCGCATGGAGGCATCGAAGATCGTCATCTTGTCGCCGCTCGGCTGGTGGATCGTCACGCCGCCCTCGGTGCCCGGCGCGAGCAGGTTCTTGATGCGCGGATTGGCGAACGCGCCGCGCACCATCACTTCGTGGTTGGTGCGGCGCGAGCCGAAGCTCGACAGGTCCTTGCTGCCGGCCGCGATCAACCAGTCGCCGGCCAGCGTGCCCTTGCGGATGGGCGCCACCGGGCTGATGTGGTCGGTGGTCAGCTTGTTGCCGAATATGCCCAGCGCGCGCCCCCCCTTGATATCGGTGACTTTGGGCAACTCACGCTTGAATCCTTCGAACAGCGGTGGCTCGAGCATGTAGGTTGATTTCGGGTCCCACTGGAACAGCGCGCCTTTGGTTTCGGGAATGGCGTCCCACAGGTCTTTCGCGCCGGAGAGGTCGCCGTACTCGCGGCGGAAGTTTTCGCTGTTGGTCGCAAATTTCATCAATGCTTCCACTTCGGCCGGCGTGGGCCACAGGTCCTTCAGGAATACCGGCTGGCCGTTCTTGTCATTGCCGATGGGGTCGGTGTCGACGTTCTTCAGCACCGTCCCGGCGAGCGCAAACGCGACGACCAGCGGCGGGCTCATCAGGAAGTTGGCCTTCAGGCTCTGGTGCACCCGCGCCTCGAAGTTGCGGTTGCCCGAGAGCACGGCGGCGGAGATCACGTCGTTCTTGACGATGGCTTCCTCGAGATCCTTGTCCAGCGGGCCTGCCAGGCCCATACAGGTGGTGCAACCGTAGGCGACGACGTGGAAGCCGAGCTGTTCCAGGTAGGGCAGCAGCCCGGCCTGCTTCAGGTACGCGGTGACGACCTTGGAGCCGGGGGCCATCGACGTTTTGACGCGGGGATGCGGCTTCATGCCTCTCTCGACGGCCTTCTTGGCGATGAGGCCGGCGGCCAGCAACACCCAGGGGTTGGAGGTGTTCGTGCAGGACGTGATGGCGGCGATGCTGACATCACCATGTCCGACGTCACCGATGGCCGCATTGGCGACCGGGACGCGCTTGGCCAGGTCCGCGGCGGGCTTGTTGTAGCCGCTTTCGGCCACGGGCTTTGAGAACAGCTCGGTGAATCGGCTCTTGATGCCCTCGAGATTGATGCGGTCCTCCGGCTGCTTCGGACCCGACACGCTGGGCCGCACCGTCGAGAGGTCGAGCTCGACGACCTGCGAGTAGTCGATCTCGCCTTTTTTCGGGATGCCGTACAGGCCCTGCACTTTAAGATAGCTCTCGATGGCATCGCAGTGCTGTTCGCGGCCCGACATGCGGTAGTAATCGAGCGTCTTGTCGTCGATCGCGAAAAAGCCGCAGGTCGCGCCGTAGTCGGGCGACATGTTGGCGACGGTCGCGCGGTCGGTGGGGGAGAGCGACGCGGCGCCTTCGCCGAGGTACTCGACGAACTTGTTGACCACCTTGGTCTTGCGCAGCAGCTCGGTGACGGTGAGCACGAGGTCGGTCGCGGTGACGCCATCGCGCAGCTTGCCCGTCATGTGCACGCCCACGACATCGGGCGTCAGGAAGTAGTAGGGCTGTCCCAGCATGCCGGCTTCGGCCTCGATGCCGCCCACGCCCCAGGCCAGCACGCCGATGGCGTTGACCATCGTGGTATGCGAGTCGGTGCCGACGGCGGAATCGGGGTAATACACGCCGTCTTTCTCCCATACGCCGCGCGACAGGTACTCGAGGTTGACCTGGTGGCAGATGCCGTTGCCGGGCGGCACGACGCGGATGCCCGAGAACGCGGCCTTGGCCCACTTGAGGAAGGTGTAGCGCTCGCCGTTACGCTCGAACTCGATTTCCATGTTCCTGCGCAGCGCGTCGGTCGAGTTGTGCACGTCGACGACGACGGAGTGGTCCACCACGAGATCCACCGGCACCAGCGGCTCGATGCGCTTCGGGTCGAATTTCTGGCGCTGCGCCTCGGCGCGCATGGCGGCGAAATCGTTCAACGCGGGGAAGCCCGCCATGTCCTGCAGCATGATGCGCGCGAGGACGAAAGGCAGCTCCTCGGTGCGCGGGGCGTTCGGCTTCCAGCCGGCGAGCTTGCGCACGGCGTCTTCCGTGATGCGCTTGCCGTCGCAGTTGCGGAGGATGGACTCGAGCACCACGCGCAGGCTCACCGGCATGCGCGATACCCTGCCGAGTCCGGCTTCCTCGAGGGCGGCGAGCGAGTAATACTTTCCGGTATTGCCGGACTTGAGCTTGAATTCCCTGCGGGCATGGAACGGGTCGTATGCCATGTTGCTTCCTTAACTGTTTGATATGGAAAAAGCTTGTCAGGTTGCGAAGCGATCGACGAACTCGTTGACCGGCGTCGCTTCGAGCCGCGCCTGGTCACGCGTGAGGTCAAGGATAGCCCGCTGCTGCTTCGGCGCGAAGCGGCGCGCCAGGTTGGTCCTGAACTTCGCTTCCAGCAGCGGCACCCCCTCCCGCCGGCGGCGGCGATGGCCAACGGGGTATTCGACCTCGATCCTGGCGGACTTCGAGCCATCGTTGAAGAACACCTGAATGGCGTTGGCGATCGAGCGCTTGGCGGGGTTGAGATAGTCCCGGCTCCAGGGCTGGTGCTCGACGCACGTCATTTTCGAGCGCAGACGGTCGATGCGCGGATCGGCGGCGACAGCGTCCTCGTAGTCGGCGGCGGTGAGGTTGCCCTTGATGAGCCCGATCGCCGTCATGTACTGGATGCAGTGGTCCCGGTCCGCCGGGTTGTTCAGGGGACCCCTCTTGTCGATGATGCGGATCGCGGACTCGTGGGTGGTGATGACGATCTTCCTCACCGCGTCGAGCCGGTCTTTCACCTGGGGGTGCAGCTGGATGGCGGCTTCCACCGCGGTCTGCGCGTGAAATTCGGCCGGAAAGGAGATCTTGAACAGAACATTTTCCATCACGTACGACCCGAACGGCCGCTTGAAGCGGAACGGCCGGCCCTTGAACAGCACGTCGTAGAAACCCCAGTTCTTCGCCGTCAGGGCCGAGGGGTAGCCCATCTCTCCCTTCAACGCCATCAGCGCGAGCCGGACCGCGCGGCTGGTGGCATCGCCGGCGGCCCACGACTTGCGCGAGCCGGTGTTGGGCGCGTGGCGGTAGGCGCGCAGCGATTGACCGTCGATCCAGGCGTTGGAAACCGCGTTCACGATCTCGTCGCGGGTGCCGCCCATCATGTGCGTGACGACAGCCGTGGAGGCGACCTTGACCAGCACGACGTGATCGAGACCGACGCGGTTGAAGCTGTTCTCGAGCGCGATGATGCCCTGGATCTCGTGGGCCTTGATCATGCCCGTCAGCACGTCGCGCATGACCAGGGGCTTCCCGCCCTTCGCGAGGCGGGTGCGGGACAGCCAGTCCGCGGTGGCGAGTATGCCGCCCAGATTGTCGGAGGGATGGCCCCACTCGGCGGCGAGCCAGGTATCGTTGAAGTCGAGCCAGCGGATCATCGCCCCGAGGTTGAAGGCCGCCGTCACGGGATCGAGCTGGTACGGCGTGCCCGGCACCTTCGCTCCGTTCGCCAGAACGGCGCCGGGGACGATGGGTCCCAGCAGCTTGGTGCAGGCCGGATATTCGAGAGCCTCCAGCCCGCAGCCCAACGTGTCCATCAGGCACAGGCGGGCCGTGTTGTAGCCTTCCGCGCTCCTGATTTCGTAGCCGGCAACGTAATCGGCAATATCCGTCAGGACCGTGTCCGGCTTCCGGCGGACATTGGTGATGGGGCCGCTCATCGGCTCGGTGGCGAACGATGCGTCAGCCGAGGAGGTGCTTGATCGAATCGCGCTCTTCGTGCAGCTCCTTGAGCGTCGCCATCATGCGGGTGCGGCTGAAGTCGCTGACGTCGATGCCCTTCACGACCTGGTATTTCCCGTTGCGGCACACGCAGGGGTAGCCGTAAATCACGCCATCCGGGATGCCGTAGCTGCCGTCCGAGGGGATGCCCATGCTGATCCAGTCGCCGGCCCTGGTGCCCTTGACCCAGTCGCGCACGTGGTCGATCGCGGCGTTGGCCGCGCTCGCGGCGGAGGAGAGCCCCCGCGCCTCGATGATCGCCGCGCCGCGCTTCTGGATAACCGGGATGAAAGTACCCTCCAGCCACGCCTGGTCGTTGATCAGCGGCCACACTTTCTTGCCGCCGGCGGTGGCCTGGAACAGGTCGGGGTATTGCGTTGCCGAGTGATTGCCCCAGACCGTCATCTTCCTGACGGCCGTGACCGGGGCGCCGATCTTCTGCGCGACTTGCGAGACGGAGCGGTTGTGGTCGAGCCGCATCATGCCGGTGAAATTGGACGGCTTGAGCCCCGGGGCGTTCTTCATGGCGATCAGGCAATTCGTATTGGCGGGATTGCCGACCACGAGCACCTTGACCTTGCGGCTGGCGACCTCGGACAGGGCCTTGCCCTGGGGCGCGAAAATCTTGCCGTTGGCCTCGAGCAGGTCCTTGCGCTCCATCCCGGGGCCCCGGGGCCGCGCCCCCACCAGCAGCGCGATTTCGACGTCCTTGAACGCGACCACGGGGTCGGCGGTGGGGACCATGCCGTGCAGCAGCGGGAACGCGCAGTCGTCGAGCTCCATCATGACGCCCCGCAATGCCTTCTGCGCCTTCTCGTCGGGGATTTCGAGGAGCTGGAGGATGACCGGCTGGTCTTTCCCGAGCATCTCGCCGCTCGCGATTCGGATGAGCAGGCTGTATCCGATCTGGCCGGCAGCGCCGGTCACGGCGACGCGGATGGGGCGTTTCATGTCTTGGACTCCTGAATTGCGGTAGGGTTTATTGTAAAGCCGATTGCAGCGCAGCAACGCCCCCCGTCTGCGGGGTGCGCGCGGCAGGCCCGGCCGTGGCTTATGCGGTGCAGCGAAAACTGCTAAGATTTCAATTCTCAAGCGCTGTGGATAACTTTCCCTCCTGAATGACGTTCGATGGTTAAGCCGCGCCCGAAATATCTCAACCTGTTTCAGATCCGGCTGCCGATACCCGGCATCGTTTCGATCATGCACCGGGTGAGCGGCGGGGTGCTGTTCCTGTTCATCCCGTTCCTGTTGACGCTGTTCGAAATGAGCCTTGAATCGGCCCAGACGTTCGCGCGGTTCAAGACGGTGATGTCGCACTGGATGTTCAAGCTGATCGTGATCGGGCTGGTGTGGGCCTACCTGCACCACCTGTGCGCCGGCATCCGCCACCTGGCGCTCGACCTGGACTACGGCACGGAGCTTGCGTCCGCCCGGGCCAGCAGCAACCTGGTGCTCGTGGTCAGTATCGTTCTGACGGCCGTCGCCGGGGTGCTGATATGGTGAAGCGCGAGGTCGTCGGCGCCCACTACGGTCTGCGCGACTGGCTCGCGCAGCGGATCACCGCCGTGGTCATGGTGGTCTACACCGCGGTCATCCTGTCGGTGGTGGCGGGCCTGCCGCGCATGGATTACTGGCAGTGGAAGGTGCTGTGGCAGACCCCGGTCGTGCGCTACGCGACGGTCCTGGTCATCCTCTGCCTCCTGTTTCACACCTGGATCGGCGTGCGCAATATCTTCATGGACTACATCAAGGACCCGGCGCTGCGGTTGGCGCTGTACGTGCTCACGATCGGGGCCCTGGTCTGGTACGGCGTCTGGTCGTTCCGGATACTGTGGAGCGCGTGAATGGGACTGCCGGTCCGGCTTTTTGATGCGGTGATCGTCGGCGGCGGCGGCTCGGGCATGCGCGCGGCGCTCGAGCTTGCGCGCGCTGATCTCAAGGTCGCGGTGCTGTCCAAGGTGTTCCCGACGCGTTCGCACACGGTGGCGGCGCAGGGGGGCGTGGCGGCCTCGCTCGGCAACATCGACGAGGACAACTGGCACTGGCACATGTACGACACCGTCAAGGGTTCCGACTATCTCGGCGACCAGGACGCGATCGAGTTCATGTGCCGCAAGGCCAACGAGGTGGTCTACGAGCTCGAGCATCTGGGGATGCCGTTCGACCGTCTCGCCGGAGGCAAGATCTACCAGCGGCCGTTCGGCGGCCACATGCGGGACTACGGCGTATCTCCGGTGCCCCGCGCCTGCGCCGCGGCGGACCGCACGGGCCATGCCCTCTTGCACACGCTCTACCAGGCGAACCTCAAGGCGCGCACGCAGTTCTTCGTCGAGTGGATGGCGCTCGACCTGATCCGCGCCCAGGACGGCTCCGTGCTGGGCGTCACGGCGCTCGAAATGGAGACCGGCGAGGTGATGATCCTGCAGGCGAAGGCGACGGTCTTCGCCACCGGCGGGGCGGGGCGCATCTTTGCCGCCAGCACCAACGCCTTCATCAACACCGGCGATGGGCTCGGCATGGCGGCGCGCGCCGGGATTCCGCTGCAGGACCTGGAGTTCTGGCAATTCCATCCGACCGGCGTGGCGGGTGCGGGGGTCCTGATCACCGAGGGCGTGCGGGGAGAAGGCGGCTATCTCCTCAACAAGAACGGCGAGCGCTTCATGGAGCGCTACGCGCCGAACGCCAAGGACCTGGCGTCGCGCGACGTGGTCGCGCGCGCGATGGCGACCGAGATCAAGGAAGGGCGGGGCGCGGGCAAGGACGGCGACTGCATCCTGCTCAAGCTCGACCACCTTGGCGAGGAAACGATCAGCAAGCGCCTTCCCGGCATCCGCGAGATCGCCAAGAAATTCGCCAACGTGGACCCGGTCAAGGACCCGATCCCGGTAGTGCCCACTTGCCATTACCAGATGGGCGGCATACCCACCAACTACCACGGCCAGGTCGTGGTGCCGAAGAACGGCAACCCGGAATCGGTCGTGCCCGGCTTCTACGCGGCCGGCGAATGCTCCTGTGTCTCGGTGCACGGCGCCAACCGCCTGGGCTGCAACTCGTTGCTCGATCTGCTGGTGTTCGGCAAGTCCGCCGGCGAAAAAGTGATCCAGGACTTGAAGCAGGATGGAAAGTCGCACCGTGCGCTGCCCAACGACGCCGGCGAACTCACGCTCTCGCGCCTCGCGCGCCTCGACGGTCAGAAAAGCGGCGAGCGCGTCGCCGAGGTGAGTGCCGACATGCGGCGCACCATGCAGCAGCACTGCGGCGTGTTCCGCTTCCCGGATCTGCTCACGGAGGGCGTCAGGAAGATCAAGGACGTGGCCGAGCGCGTGTCCCGCACCGGAATCAGCGACAAGAGCCGGACCTTCAATACGGCGCGCGTCGAGGCGCTCGAGCTCGACAATCTCGTCGAAACCGCCGTCGCCTCGCTGGTCTCCGCCGAAGCGCGCAAGGAGAGCCGGGGCTCGCACGACCGCGCGGATTTCCACCAGCGCGACGACGCGAACTGGATGAAGCACACGCTGTGGTTCAAGCAGGGCAGCCGCCTCGAGTACAAGCCGGTGCACACCCAGCCGCTTTCGGTCGAGACGTTCGAGCCCAAAGCGCGCGTCTACTAGGAATCAGCGCCCATGCGATTTTCCATCTACCGCTACAACCCCGAGGCCGACGACAAGCCGCGTATGCAGGCGTACGACGTCGCGCTCGAGCCGACGGACCGCATGCTGCTGGACGCGCTGGTGCGCATCAAGGCGCACGACGACACGTTGTCGTTCCGCCGTTCCTGCCGCGAAGGCGTGTGCGGGTCGGACGCGATGAACATCAACGGCAAGAATGGCCTCGCCTGCATCACCCGGATCGCGGACCTCAGGGAGCCGGTGCAGATCCGGCCGCTGCCCGGGCTGCCGGTGGTCCGCGACCTGATCGTGGACATGTCCCAGTTCTTCAAACAATACGACTCGGTGAAACCGTACCTCGTCAACAACGATCCGCCGCCGGAAAAAGAGCGGCTGCAGTCGCCGCAGGATCGCGAGGAGCTGGACGGCCTCTACGAATGCATACTGTGCGCCTGCTGCTCCACGTCCTGCCCTTCGTTCTGGTGGAACCCCGACAAGTTCGTCGGCCCGGCGGGGCTGCTGCAGGCCTACCGCTTCATCGCCGACACGCGCGACCAGGCGACCAACGAGCGGCTGGACAATCTGGAAGACCCGTACCGGCTGTTTCGCTGCCACTCGATCATGAACTGCGTCGACGTCTGCCCGAAGGGGCTCAACCCGACGCGGGCGATCGGCAAGATCAAAGACCTGCTGGTCAAGCGCACGGTCTGAGGCGCCGGTTGCCATATGGGTGACGTGGACCGCGTGCGCTGGCGTTGCCGACGGGGCCTGCTCGAGCTCGATCTCGTCCTGGGGGAGTTCCTCGAGCGCTGCTACGGCGGGCTGGATGCCGACGGGCGGCGGCTGTTCGACGAGCTGCTCGAGCAGCCGGACAACGATTTGCTGGACCTGGCGATGGGGCGCAGCGAGCCGCCCCCGCGCTACCGGGCACTGGTGGCAATGCTGCGCGGTGCCGGGGAGCCGGCGCCGATGTAAGGTGTGGGGACGGCGCGAGCCGCGTGAACGACCACTCGAACGGAGAGATCCACATGGCGGAAAAACTGGCAACCCTCAGCTTCAGCGACGGCACGCCGTCGATCGATTTCCCGGTCCTGACCGGCAGCGTGGGGCCCGACGTGATCGACGTGCGCGCGCTCTACGCCAAGACCGGGAAGTTCACCTACGACCCCGGCTTCATGTCCACCGCCAGCTGCCGCTCGAACATCACCTACATCGACGGCGATCAGGGGATCCTGCAGTATCGCGGCTATCCCATCGAGCAGATCGCCGAGGACTGCAGCTTCCTGGAAGTGGCGTATCTGATCATGAACGGCGAGCTGCCGAACCAGAAGCAGCTCGGGGAATTCGTGGACATCGTGACCCATCACACGATGGTGCACGAGCAGCTCATGCGATTCTATTCCGGCTTCCGCCGCGACGCGCACCCGATGGCGGTGCTGTGCGGCGTGGTGGGCGCGCTGTCGGCTTTCTACCATGACTCGATCAACATTCATGACGCCCGCAGCCGCGAGATCTCCGCGTTCCGCCTGATCGCGAAACTGCCGACGATCACGGCGATGACCTACAAGTACACCACCGGGCAGCCGTTCATGTACCCGAAGAACGCGCTGTCCTACGTGGACAACTTCCTCTACATGATGTTCGGCACGCCGTGCGAGGAGTACAAGCCCAATCCGACCCTCTCGCGCGCCATGGACCGCATCCTGATCCTGCACGCCGACCACGAGCAGAACGCCTCGACCTCCACGGTGCGGCTCGCTGGATCCACCGGCGCCAACCCGTTCGCCTGCATCTCGGCCGGCATCGCCAGCCTGTGGGGCCCCGCCCACGGCGGCGCCAACGAGGCGGTGCTCAAGATGCTGGCGGAGATCGAAGACGCGAAGAACATCCCCGCGTTCATCAAGCGCGTCAAGGACAAGGACGGCCACGCCATGCTGATGGGCTTCGGCCACCGCGTCTACAAGAACTACGATCCGCGCGCCAAGATCATCCAGAAGACCTGCCACGAGGTGCTGGAAGAGCTCGACCTCAAGGACGACAAGTTGTTCAAGCTCGCGATGGCGCTGGAAAAGGTGGCGCTCGAGGACGAGTATTTCGTCAAGCGCAAGCTCTACCCCAACGTGGATTTCTATTCGGGCATCGTCTACAAGGCGCTCGGCATACCGGTTGCCATGTTTACCGCGATCTTCGCGCTGGCCCGCACGGTAGGCTGGATCGCCCAGTGGAACGAGCTGATCTCCGACCCGGACCAGAAAATCGGCCGTCCGCGGCAGCTCTTCACCGGCGCCGCCCGCCGCGAGTTTGTGCCCATGGCCAAGCGTAAGTGAGCTTCACCGCCCGGGTGAAATCATGATGAAGCAGATGCTCGGCAATTCCTACCTCTTCGGCGCGAACGCGCCGTTCATCGAGGCGCTCTACGACGCCTGGCTCAGGGACCCGGCGGCGGTCGAGCCGCGCTGGCGCGATTATTTCGATGAGCTGCAGCGGCTCGACCAGGGCCCCGCGGACGTCTCTCACTTCGACGTCCAGGACCGCTTCGCCGATCTTGCGAAGAGCCGCCCCGCGGCAGGCGCGACGGTCGTCATCAACCGCCCGCAGCTCGGCGAGAAGCAGCTCGGCGTGCTGCAGCTCGTCTCGGCCCACCGCATCCTCGGCGTGCGGCACGCCGACATGGATCCGCTGAAGCGCCAGGAGAAGCCGCATCTTCCCGAGCTCGAGCCCGCCCACTACGGGCTCACCGACGCCGACCTGGAGATGGCGTTCAGCACCGGCACGCTGGTGGGGCCGCGGGAAATGAAATTGAAGGACCTCCTGCAGTTCCTGCGGGACACCTACTGCCGCACCATCGGCACCGAGTACATGCACATCAGCGACATGACGCAGAAGCGCTGGGTGCAGGAGCGGCTGGAGTCCATCCGCGCCACGCCGTCCTACGATGCCGACTACAGGATGCACATCCTCGAGCGCCTGACCGCGGGCGAGACGCTGGAGAAGTACCTGCACACCAAGTACGTCGGCCAGAAGCGCTTTTCCCTGGAAGGCGGCGAATCGCTGATCCCGCAGCTCGACCACCTGCTGCAGCACGCCGGCAAGGCCGGGGTGCAGGAACTGGTGATCGGCATGGCGCACCGCGGCCGCATCAACGTGCTGGTCAATACCATGGGCAAGATGCCCAAGGACCTGTTCGCCGAGTTCGAGGGCAAGCACCACGACGATCTCCTCGCCGGCGACGTCAAGTATCACCAGGGCTTCTCGTCCAACGTCATGACGCCGGGCGGGCCGATGCACGTCACGCTCGCGTTCAATCCCTCCCACCTCGAGATCGTCAACCCGGTCGTGGAGGGCTCGGTGCGGGCGCGCCAGCACCGCCGCCGGGATTTCAAGGGCGACCAGGTGCTGCCGGTGCTGATCCACGGCGATGCCGCGTTCGCGGGGCAGGGCGTCAACATGGAAACGTTCGAGCTGGCGCAGACGCGGGGCTACGGCACCGGCGGCACGGTGCACCTCATCGTCAACAACCAGGTCGGGTTCACCTGCTCGGACCTGCGCGATTCGCGCTCGACGCTGTACTGCACCGACATCGCGAAGATGCTGGAAATCCCGATCTTCCACGTCAACGGCGATGACCCCGAGGCGGTGTGCCTGGTGACGGAAATCGCGCTCGAGTACCGCATGAAGTTCCACAAGGACGTGGTGGTGGACCTCGTCTGCTACCGGCGGCTCGGGCACAACGAGCAGGACGAGCCGATGGTCACGCAGCCCCTGATGTACAAGACCATCGCCCGGCTGCCGACGACGCGCCAGCTCTACGCCGAGCGCCTGGAGAAGGAGGGCACGGTCCCGCCGAAGGGCGGCGACGAGATGGTGGCGACGTTTCGCAAGGCGCTCGACGGCGGCCACCACACCAACAAGACCGTGCTGTCGAACTACAAGCCGCCGTTCGAGATCGACTGGGGCCAGTACAAGGGCGGCAAGTGGAACGAGCGCGACGACACGCGGCTGCCGATCGAGACGCTGAAACGGCTCGGCGAGCGCATCACCACCATACCGGAGAATTTCAAGCTTCACTCCGCGGTGCAGCGGATTGTCGACAACCGGCGGCTGATGGCGCAGGGAAAGCTGCCGCTCGACTGGGGCATGGCCGAGCACCTCGCCTTCGCCACGCTGCTCGACGAGGGCTACTCGATCCGGCTCTCGGGGCAGGACAGCGGGCGCGGCACGTTTTTCCACCGCCACGCGGTGCTGCACGACCAGAACCGGGAGAAGTGGGACCAGGGCACCTACGTGCCGCTGCAGCACGTGAGCGACAAGCAGGGCGATTTCGTGGTGATCGACTCGGTCCTCTCGGAGGAGGCGGTGATGGGCTTCGAGTTCGGCTACTCGACCTCGGCGCCCCACGAGCTGGTAATCTGGGAGGGGCAGTTCGGGGACTTCGCCAATGGCGCGCAGGTCGTGATCGACCAGTTCATCGCCTCGGGCGAGGCCAAGTGGGGCCGGCTGTGCGGCCTGGTGCTGATGCTGCCCCACGGCTACGAGGGGCAGGGCCCCGAGCATTCCTCGGCGCGCATCGAGCGCTACCTGCAGCTTTGCGCCGACTACAACATGCAGGTCTGCATGCCGGCGACCCCGGTGCAGCTCTACTACCTGCTGCGGCGCCAGATGATCCGCCCGTTCCGCAAGCCGCTCATCCTGTTCACGCCCAAGAGCCTGCTGCGCCACAAGGAATCGGTCTCGCCGCTCGAGGAGTTCGCGACCGACAAGTTCAATCCGGTCAACGAGGACTGGGAGTCGAAGGACATCAATCCCGACAACGTGAAGCGCGTGGTGTTCTGCAGCGGCAAGGTCTACTACGACCTCCGGGCGGAGCGCAAGGCGAGGGGGCTCCAGGACCTGCCGCTGGCGCGCATCGCGCAGCTCTACCCGTTCGCTCACGACGAGTTCCACGCGCAGATCGAGCGCTACCGCAAGGCGGCCGAGATCGTGTGGTGCCAGGAAGAGCCGCGCAACCAGGGTGCCTGGCACCGCATCCAGCACTACCTGGAGCGCCACCTGCTGCCGCACCAGAAGCTGATCTACGCCGGCCGCGATTCGTCGGCCTCGCCCGCGGCGGGGTACAAGTCATTGCACGACCGGCAGCAGAAGGAGCTGGTCGACCTGGCGCTTTCGGTGGGCGCCGCGTCGCGGGCGGACGGAGAACGGTAAGGAGTTCCCATGCTGGTCGAAGTCAAAGTCCCGCAGCTTTCGGAATCCGTGGCCGAGGCCACGCTCCTGACCTGGCACAAGAAGGCCGGCGAGTTCGTCAAGCGCGACGAGAACCTGGTGGACATCGAGACCGACAAGGTGGTGCTCGAGACGCCCGCGCCGGGAGCCGGCGTGATCGTGAAGATCGTCAAGGGCGACGGCAGCACGGTGACCAGCAACGAGGTCATTGCCCAGATCGACACTGACGCAAAAGCCGCGGCCGACGCGCCCGCCGCCGCCAGGGAAGAGGCGAAACCGCAAGCGAAAGCTGCGGCGAAGGCGGCAGCGCCCGCGGCCATGCCTGCGGCGCAGAAGCTGGCGGCGGAAAAACAGGTGGATACCGGCGCGATCCCGGGAACCGGCCGCGGCGGCCGCGTCACCAAGGAAGATGTCGTCCTGGCCGCCGCGAGCGGTGTGCAGCCGGCAGCCAGGGCCGCCGCTCCGGCCGCCTCTCCTGCGCCGCAGCGCGCCCCCGCATCTCCCGTTGACCTGGGCGCGCTGGGCGAGCGGTCCGAGCAACGCGTGCCGATGTCGCGGCTGCGGGCACGCGTCGCGGAGCGCCTGGTGCAGTCGCAGCACACGGCGGCGCTGCTCACCACCTTCAACGAAGTCAACATGCAGCCGGTCATGGACCTGCGCAAGAGATACCAGGACCGGTTCGAGAAGCTGCATGGCGTGCGCCTGGGCTTCATGTCGCTCTTCGTCAAGGCGGCGGTGCACGCGCTCAGGAAGTACCCGGTGGTCAACGCCTCGATCGACGGCACCGACATCGTCTACCACGGCTACTACGACATCGGCATCGCGGTCGGCAGCCCGCGCGGCCTGGTGGTGCCGATCCTGCGCAACGCCGACCAGCTGAGCGTGGCCGACATCGAGAAGCAAATCGCGGACTTCGGCAAGCGCGCGCAGGAGGGCAAGCTCACGATCGAGGAGCTGACCGGCGGGACGTTCTCGATCTCCAACGGCGGCGTGTTCGGCTCCATGCTCTCGACGCCCATCGTCAACCCGCCGCAGAGCGCGATCCTCGGCGTGCACGCCACGCGCGACCGGCCGGTGGCCGAGAACGGCCAGGTGGTGATCCGGCCGATCAACTATCTCGCGCTCTCCTACGACCACCGCATCATCGACGGCCGCGAGGCGGTCTTGAGCCTGGTCGCGATGAAGGAAGCGCTCGAGGATCCGGCCCGGATTCTCCTCGATATCTGAATGAAGTCATTCGACGTAGTCGTCATTGGCGGCGGGCCCGGCGGCTATATCGCCGCGATCCGCGCCGCCCAGCTGGGCCTGGCCACGGCGTGCATCGACGAATGGAAGACCGCCGACGGCAAGCCGGCCCCGGGCGGCACCTGCACCAACGTCGGCTGCATACCGTCCAAGGCGCTGCTGCAATCGTCGGAGAATTACGAGCACGCGGGCCATGCCTTCTCCGAGCACGGGATACAGGTGAAGGGGCTGTCGCTCGACCTCGCGCAGATGCTCAAGCGCAAGGACAAGGTCGTCCGGCAGAACAACGAAGGCATCCTGTACCTGTTCAAGAAGAACAAGATCGCGTTTTTCCACGGCCACGGCCGCTTCGCCGGCGGAAGCGCGGGGGCCTGGACGATCAAGGTCGACGGCAAGCCGGAGGAGACGCTGACCGCCAAGCACGTCATCGTCGCCACCGGCTCGGTCCCGCGAGCGTTGCCCGGCGCCGCGTTCGACAACAAGCTCATTCTCGACAACGACGGCGCGCTGGCGATACCCGAGGTGCCGAAGCGCCTGGGCGTGATCGGCGCCGGCGTGATCGGCCTCGAAATGGGCAGTGTGTGGCGGCGGCTGGGCGCCGAAGTCGTCATCCTCGAGGCGCTACCGGCGTTTCTCGGAGCGGCGGACGAGCAGGTCGCCAGGGAAGCGCTCAAGGTGTTCACCAAGCAGGGCCTCGCCATGCATATGGGCGTGAAGGTCGGCAAGGTGACGACCGCCAGGGACGTCAAGGTCGAATACGCCGACAGCGCGGGCAAGGCGCAAGCGCTGACCGTGGACAAGCTGATCGTCTCCATCGGGCGCGTGCCCAATACCGGGGGACTCGATGCCGCGGCGGTCGGCCTCAAGCTGGACGAGCGCGGCTTCGTGGCGGTGGACGACCAGTGCCGCACCAACCTTCCCAACGTGTGGGCCGTGGGCGACGTGGTGCGAGGCCCGATGCTGGCGCACAAGGCGGAAGAAGAAGGCGTGGCCGTGGCCGAGACCATCGCGGGCAAGCACGGCCACGTCGACTTCAACACCATCCCGTGGGTGATCTATACCTCGCCCGAAATCGCGTGGGTGGGCAAGACCGAGCAGCAACTGAAGAGCGAAGGCGTGCGCTACAAGGCCGGGCAGTTCCCGTTCATGGCCAATGGCCGCGCCCGCGCGCTCGGTGACACCACCGGCTTCGTGAAATTCCTGGCCGACGAGAAGACCGACCGCATCCTCGGCGTGCACATCATCGGGCCCATGGCCTCGGAGATGATCGCCGAAGCGGTGGTGGCGATGGAGTTCCGCGCGTCGGCCGAGGATATCGCGCTGATCTGCCACGCCCATCCCTCGCTCTCCGAGGCGATGAAAGAGGCCGCGCTCGCGGTCGACAAGCGCACCTTGAATTTGTGAGCGAAGGCGCTTTCGACTCGGCCGAGTATACCGAGCCGGCCCGGGCGCTTCCCGTCACCGTCCTCGAGCTCTACCAGGAAGCGCTCAGGAAAAGGGGCTTTCAGCCGGACGACTCGCAGTACGCGGCCGTGCTGCGCCTGCAGAATCTGTACGAGGCGTGGACCGACTACAAGCGCCGGCGCCGCACCGCGCTGCAGCGCCTGGTGGTGCGTCCGCCGTTGCCGCGGGGCGTTTACCTGTGGGGCGCCGTGGGGCGCGGCAAGACCTTCCTCATGGACAGCTTCTACCGGTGCCTGCCGCTGGTGCGCCGCCGGCGCGTGCATTTCCACCATTTCATGCGCGACGTGCACCGCGAGCTCGAGACCCTGAAGGGCACGGTCGACCCGCTCGATGCGCTCGCCGCGCGCATCGAGCGGCGCTACCGGCTGATCTGCTTCGACGAGATCGCGCTGTCGGATGTGGCGGACGCCATGATCCTCGGGCGCCTGCTGACGCGCACGCTGGAGAAGGGCGTGGTCTACTGCATGACTTCGAACTACCCCCCCGACGAGCTCTACAAGGACGGACTCAAGCGCGAGGATTTCCTGCCGACGATCGATTTGATCAAGGACCGCCTCGACGTGATCCGCGTGGACGGGGGCGTCGATTACCGGCGGCGCGCGCTGCAGCAGGTCAGGGTCTACCACGCGCCGCTCACGCCCGAGACCGACCGCGCATTGATGGAGGCGTTCCGGAGACTCGCCGAAGTCGAGGAGGAGACTCACGAGCTCGACGTCGAGGGGCGCGTGATCCCCTACCGCCACCGGGCCGGCGGCGTGGTATGGTTCGACTTCAAGGTGATCTGCGGCTGGGGCCGCTCGCAGAACGACTATATCGATCTCGCCAAGCGCTTTCATGCGCTCGTGGTCTCCGGGGTGCCGCGCATGTCGCTCGAGCAGGCCGACGCCGCGCGGCGCTTCACGCTGCTCGTTGACGTGCTCTACGACCAGCGGGTAAAACTGATCGTGTCGGCGGCCTGTCCGCCCGAGGCGCTGCTCGACCGCGGCGCCGGCACGGGCGACTCGCAGTTGCAGGCGATGGTGTTCCAGTTCGACCGCACCGCAAGCCGGCTCACCGAGATGCAAACGCTCGAGTACTTGAACCAGCCCCGGGTCAGGCAGGAAACATGAATCCATTCCAGGCGTTACGGGTATTCGACGAAAACGGCAAGGCGACCGCCCGCGTGGTGGAGGTGGCGCTCGCCGAACTGTCCCCGGGGGAGGTCGTGTTGCAAGCGGCCTACTCGAGCGTCAACTACAAGGACGCGCTGGCGGCGACCGGGGTCGGCAAGATCATCCGCAGCTTTCCCCGCATCGCCGGCATCGATGCGACGGGGACCGTCATCTCGTCCGCCGACGCGCGCTTCAAGGCCGGCGACGAGGTGATCTGCACCAGCTACGAATTCGGCGTCGGCCACGACGGCGGCTATTCGCAGGTGTGCCGCGTTCCGGCGGACTGGGTGGTGCCGCTGCCGAAAGGGCTCACCTTGTTCGACGCGGCCGCGCTCGGGGTCGCCGGCTACACCGCCGGGCTGGCGGTGGAACTGCTCGAGCTGAACGGAATGGCGCCGACCAACGGGAAGGTCCTGGTAAACGGCGCGACCGGCGGCGTGGCAACCCTCGCCATAGACATGCTGGCTGCGCTCGGCTACCCCGTCGTCGCGGTGACCGGGAAGGACGCCGAGCATGATTTCCTGAGGAAGCTCGGCGCGCAGGAAGTGCTGTCGCGGCAAGGACTGGAGATGGGAAACCGCCCGCTGGAGAAGGCGCTGTGGGCGGCGGCGTTCGATTCGGTCGGCGGAGAGCAGCTCGCGTGGCTGACGCGCACCATGCGGCAGGACGGCCTCATTGCCAGCTTCGGCAACGCCGGGGGCATCGAGCTCAAGACCACGGTGCTGCCGTTCATCCTGCGCGGCGTGCGCCTGATCGGGGTGAACTCCGGCGATACGCCGATGCCGCTGCGGCGCGAGGTCTGGGGGCGGCTCGCGACCGATCTCAGGCCCCGGCATCTCGGCGACATCGCGCACATCATCAAGCTCGAAGACCTGCCTGCCTATTTCGACAGCATGCTCAAGGGGCAGATACGGGGCAGGGCGGTCGTCCAACTATCATGATGCCATCCACATTGTGTCTATTTGGAGCGGGCCGGGCATGACGACCGACCGCCGCACCGGGGAGCTATTCCTCAACATCGGGCACACCCTCGACCACCTGTTCCTGCTGATCTACCCGACCGTGGTGCTGGCCATGGCGCCGGAGTTCGGCCGCCCGTACAGCGAGATGCTGCCGCTCGCGCTGGGCGGGTTCATCGCGTTCGGCGCGGGCTCTCTGCCCGCCGGCTGGATCGCCGACCGCTGGAGCCGGCGCGGCATGATGGTCGTGTTCTTCGTCGGCATCGGAGCCGCATCCATACTGACCGGGCTCACCCAGGCGCCGTGGCAGATTGCCGCCGCGCTCACCGTGATGGGGCTGTTCGGCGCCATTTACCATCCCGTCGGCATCGCGATGCTGGTGAGCGGGCGCGACAAGGTGGGCAAGGTGCTCGGCGTGAACGGCGTATTCGGCAATCTCGGGCTCGCCTTCGCCGCGCTCATTGCCGGGGCGCTGGCCCACTGGATCAACTGGCGCGCAGCGTTCATCGTCCCGGGGCTGGTGTCAATTGCCGTCGGAATCGCCTTCGCGGTCCTGGTGCCCGACATGCAGACCGCGGGCCGGCGCTCCGCCGCCGGGGGGCGCGCCGGATTCTCGCGCGGCCTGCTGGTGCGCGTATTCACGATCCTTACGGTCACCACGATCTTCGGCGGCGTCGTATTCAATTCCACGACCATCGCCATGCCCAAGGTATTCGACGAGCGCCTCGGCGCGCTGGTCAGCACCACGCTCGGCATCGGTATCCTGGTGTCGCTGGTCTACGCGTTCGCCGCCGTGGCCCAGCTGGTGGTCGGTCATTTCCTGGACCGCGGCTCGATCAAGCCGGTGCTGATGTCCGTGGTCGGCATCCAGGTGCCGCTGCTCATCGGCGCGGCCTTCTTCGACAATCACCTGATGCTGGTCGCGGCACTCGGCATGATGTTCTTCATTTTCGGTCAGGTGCCGATCAACGACGCCATGGTCGCCGCCTATACCGACGAGGCGTGGCGCTCGCGCGTGTTCGCGGTGCGTTACGTCGTCTCCTTCGGGGCGAGCGCCTGCGCGGTGCCGCTGGTGGCGCTGATGCACCGCTACAGCAGCGACTTCAAGTACCTGTTCTTCGCGCTGGCGGCGATGGCGGCCGTCATGTTCGCCGCGGCCTCCCTCATGCCCGCCCGCGCCGCGAACGTCACGGCCTGACAGCGCAACCGTGGGTGGTCAGAACGCGAACCGGCTCATGCCGCCGTCCACCGGCGTTACCGTTCCCGTGATGTATCCGGCACGTGGCGAAGCCAGGAACACGGCGAGGTTCGCCAGCTCTTCGGGCTCGCCGAAACGGCCCATGGGGATGTTTTCCTCGGCGAATTTCCGGCGATCCGCCGCCGTGGGGTGGAAGCGCACGATCTGCTCGCTCATGATGCGGCCGGGCTGGATCGAGTTGATGGTGATGCCGTGCGCCGCCATCTCGCGCGACAGCCCCTTCGCCCACGCGTGCACCGCGGCCTTCGCGGAGTTCGCCGCATTGAGCCCGCGCGGCTCGGACGTCCCCGTGATGTTGACGATGCGGCCCCAGCGCCGCGCCTTCATGCCCGGGATCACCGCGTGGGACAACTCGCGCAGGCGGATGAAGTTGACCAGTATCCCTTCCGCCCACTGCTCCTTGGTCGCCTCGAACGGGTAGGGCCGGCTGCCGCCGGCGGCATTGACCAGGATATCGATGTGCCCGAGGCCCTGCGCCGCCTCCTGCGCGAGCTTCTCGGCCGATCCTTCCTGATACAGGTCGGCGGCGATCACCAGCGGCTCGGCCGCGCGCGCTGACACGATTTCCCGCGCGAGCTCTTCGAGCAAGTTGACTCGGCGCGCGGCGATGGCGATCTTCACGCCTTCATTGGCCAAGCCCAGGGCGATGGCGCGCCCGATGCCGCGCGAGGCACCGGTGACAAGCGCGGTCTTGCCGGATAGTTGGAGGTCCATTGCGACGTCCTATGAAAGAATAGTTGTCAGAATAGCAGAGGGCGGGATAGTGTTCGCCACCGCACAGAAAAACCCCCGGGAGAGGGCGACATTGGGTAAGCTCCTGGATAGCCCCAAGCACGCTGGGCCGGTAGCGAAGTCGATTCAGGAATGAGCACCGAAAACACAATCAGCATCAATCTCGATGCCATCGCCGCCAGGATTCAGGCGTCGCGCGACGTCGACGCGGTTTTGCGCGAGCTCGGCCAGGACATTTGCGCCGTGTTCGAGGCGGATCGCCTGACGGTTTATCTGATCAACGAGGACCGGACGCTGCTGGTCTCGAAGATCAAGACCGGCCTCGATTCGTTTGACGACTTGAAACTCCCGATGTCGGCGGAATTCAGCATCGCGGGGTACGTGGCGCTCAATGGCCGGTTGGTCAACATCCAGGATGCCTACAGCGTGGAAGAGCTCAATACCTTCGATCCCCCGGTCTATTTTTACCGGGCGGTGGACCGGTCCACGGGGTACAAGACCAAACAAGTGCTGGCGGCCCCCATTCTCGATGGCCCGGATTCCAAAGAGGCGATCGGCGTAGTGGAATTCATCAATACCTTATCCGGGAATCCGTTTCCGAAGCACGCTGAAAGAAGGGCCGGCGTGCTCTGCAAGGCCCTGGCGACAGGCTATCGGCAGCGGGAAAAGGCCAAGCCGGCCGGCGCCAAGACCAAGTACGACCATCTGGTCATCGACGGGGTGATCACTCCCGCCGAACTGGAGCTCGCGATCCGCCTCGCGCGGGGGAAAGGCGTCAACATCGAGCAGGTGTTGCGGGACGAGCTCAAGGTCAGCGATCCGGCGCTGGGGCTCGCCCTGTCGAAGTATTTCGGCCTGCCGTACGAGCCGTTTCGCCCCGACCGCGCCCGGCCGGCCGCTTTGCTGAGAAAGCTCAAACGCACGTTCGTGGTCAGCCAGGCGTGGATGCCCGTCGGCGAGGACGATCAGGGCATGATAGTAATGACCACCGATCCCGAGCGTTTCGCCGGCTCGCGCATCGTCAACCAGATCTTTCCCAACAAGAAGGTTTCCTACCGCGTTTGCACCGGCCGGGATTTTGCGGCGACGGTGGAGCAGTTCTTCGGGTCGGAGAGCGCCTCCGTTTCCGTGGACACGATCATCAGAAGGATGGAAGGGGAGATCTCGGAAGCGCGAAGCGGCGTGGTCGACGACAGGGTCGAGCCGGACAGCGCAACGGTGCAACTGGTCAACAAGATCGTTCTGGAAGCCCACAACCTGCGCGCTTCGGACATCCATGTCGAGCCGCGGCCGGGCAACGGGAAGACCAAGGTCCGGTTCCGCATCGATGGCTCGCTGACGGATTACATCGAGATACCGGCGATTTCCCATGCCAAGGTCGTGGCGCGGCTGAAGATCATGGCCGACCTGGACATCTCCAACAAGAGGGAACCGCAGGACGGCAAGATCACGTTCAAGCAGTTCGTGCCGTCGCTCGACATCGAGTTGCGCGTTGCGACCATCCCCACCGTCGGCGGGAAGGAAGATGTCGTCATGCGCGTTCTGACGGCCGGCCGTCCCGTGCCGCTCGAACAGCTGGGACTGAGTCCCCGCAACCTGCAGGTGCTGAAATCGATGGTGAGCAAGCCGTACGGCTTGTTCCTCGTGTGCGGCCCGACGGGTTCGGGCAAGACGACGACCCTGCATTCGGTCCTGGGCTACATCAACACCCCGGAAACCAAGATCTGGACCGCGGAGGATCCCGTTGAAATCACCCATGAATCCCTGCGCCAGGTGCAGATCAATCCGAGGGCCGATCTGACCTTTGCGCGCGCGATGCGCGCTTTCCTGCGCGCCGATCCGGACGTGATCATGGTGGGCGAGATGCGGGACAAGGAAACCACCGCCATCGGCATCGAGGCTTCCCTCACCGGGCACCGGGTTCTCGCGACCATACACACCAACAGCGCGCCCGAGAGCATCGTTCGCCTGCTCGACATGGGCATGGACCCGTTCAATTTCGCGGACGCCCTGCTGGGCATCATGGCGCAGCGCCTGGCAAAGCGCCTGTGCCCCAAGTGCAAGAAGCCCCACGTGGCTGCGAAGGACGAGATCCGCCTGATGCTCACCGAATACAGCCAGGACCTGAAAGACACCGACCCGTTCAAGGCCGACCCGAAGGCGGCGTTGCAGGCAATCTACGCCGAGTGGATGAAGAGCTATGCCTATGACAAGGGGCGCTTCATTCTCTACGACCCGGCGGGCTGTGAGGCGTGCCGCGGCACGGGCTATAGCGGGCGGGTCGCCCTGCACGAGTTACTGGTGGCGACCGACGCGATCAAGCAGGCCATTCAGGAGCACGCGCGAGTCGCGGCGGTCCTTCGCGCCGCCGTAAACGAGGGCATGCGGACGCTCAAGCAGGATGGCATCGAAAAAGTCCTGCAGGGGACCATGAACCTGCACTCGGTGCGCGCGGTCTGCATCACCTGAGGATACTGGCGGAGAGGGCGGGATTCGAACCCGCGGTACGGCTTTCACCGTACGCACGCTTTCCAGGCGTGTGACTTAAACCACTCATCCACCTCTCCGGACGCGGGAATTTTATCAGATCGATGCGGGAATTCGGCTGACCGCGGACCAGTCAGGTAGGGCGGGATTGCGCGCGTCTCGCGTTTCAGTTGATGCTCTCGCGCAGCTGCTGCAGGATCGCGGGATTCTCGAGGGTCGTGACATCCTGCGTGATCTCCTCGCCCTTGGCGATCGAGCGCAGCAGCCGGCGCATGATCTTGCCGGAGCGCGTCTTGGGCAGGTTGTCGCCGAAGCGGATGTCCCTGGGCTTGGCGATGGGGCCGATCTCCTTGCCGACCCAGTCCTGCAGCTCCTTGACGATTCTCTTCGCTTCGCTGCCATTGGGCCGCGCCTGCTTGAGCACCACGAAAGCAACGATGGCTTCACCGGTCAGGTCGTCGGGACGGCCGACGACCGCCGCCTCGGCCACCAGCCTGGTATTCGCGACCAGGGCCGACTCGATTTCCATCGTGCCCAGGCGGTGCCCGGAGACGTTGAGCACGTCGTCGATGCGGCCCATGATGCGGATGTAGCCGTCCTCGTCGAACGAGGCGCCGTCCCCGGCGAGGTAGTACTGGCCCTTGTAGTCCTCGGGGTAGTAGGTCTTCTTGTAGCGCTCGGGATCGCCCCAGATCGTGCGCAGCATCGCCGGCCACGGCTTCTTGATCACCAGCACGCCGCCCTTGCCCTTGCCCACCGAGCGCCCCGTTTCGTCCACGATGTCGGCAAAGATACCGGGGAGCGCAAAGGTCGCGGATCCGGGTTTCGTCGGCGTCGCGCCCGGCAGCGGCGAGATCATGTGGCCCCCGGTCTCGGTCTGCCACCAGGTATCCACGATCGGGCAGCGGCCGCCGCCGACGGTTTCGTGGTACCACATCCAGGCCTCGGGATTGATCGGCTCGCCGACGGTGCCGAGGATGCGCAGCGACGACAGGTCGTACTGCTTCGGCAGGGTCCCACCGGCCTTGATCAGCGAGCGGATCGCGGTGGGGGCGGTGTAGAACACCGTGGCCTTGTGGTCCTGGATCATTTTCCAGAAGCGCCCGGCGTCCGGGTAGACGGGAACGCCCTCGAACACGATCTCGGTCGCGCCGCAGGCGAGCGGGCCGTACGTGGTATACGAGTGCCCGGTGACCCAGCCGACGTCCGCCGTGCACCAGAAGACGTCGGCGGGCTTGTAATCGAACACCCATTTCATCGTCAGGATGGTCCACAGCAGGTAGCCGCCCGTGGAATGCTGGATGCCCTTCGGCTTGCCGGTCGAGCCGGAGGTGTAGAGGATGAAGAGCGGGTGCTCGGCGTCGACCCAGGTCGGCTCGCAGACTTCGGGCTGGCCGTTCAGCAGGTCGTGCAGCCAGACGTCCAGCTTCGCATTCCACTGCACCACGGTCCCGGTGCGCTTATAGACCACGACCGACTTGATCGTCTCGCACCCGCCCATGGCGAGCGCCTCGTCGACAGCGGGCTTCAGCGGAATTTCGCGGCCGCCCCGGAACTGCCCGTCGGCGGTGAGCACCGCCACGGCGCCGGCGTCGATGATGCGCTCCTGCAGGCTCTTCGCCGAGAAGCCCCCGAATACCACGGAATGGATCGCTCCGATGCGCGCGCAGGCCTGCATCGCGACCACGACCTCGATCGACATCGGCATGTAGATGATGACCCGGTCGCTTTTCTTGATGCCCCGCGATTTCAGCCCGTTCGCCATCATGCAGACCCGGCGGTAGAGCGCCTTGTAGGTGATCTTCGTGACCTTGCCGTCGTCCGCCTCGAAGATGATGGCGACCTTGTCCGGCTGGCTCTTGAGGTGGGGGTCGAGGCAGTTGTAGGATGCGTTCAGTTCGCCGTCATGAAACCACTTGAAGAACGGCGCGTTGGATTCATCGAGGACCCGGGTGAACGGCCGGTGCCACAGCACGTGCTCGCGCGCGAGTCTCCCCCAGAACCCTTCGAAGTCCTGTTCCGCCTCGCCCGCCAGCTTCCGGTACGCCTCCATGCTCGGGATGGCCGCCTTCGCGGCGAATGACTTGCTCGGCGTGAAGACGCGGTTTTCCTGTAGAACGGATTCGATCGACTTGTTGGCCATGCATTCCTCCGGTTGCAGTAGGAGCGGAATCCGGGAAAGTAAACGGCAGCGCGGATCGCTACCAGCGCGCAGTGCCCCGTGAATGGAAGCATTAAAATGGCCGCTTGTAAAGATTGCGGGGGATTGATTCACGGAAGCGATGGCCGCGCGCCCGCATAATGCTTACAATTTACTTACGGCGGGCCTCCCCGCATTGCAGGGTAGTGAACCTGGTCAGGTCCGGAAGGAAGCAGCCACAGCTATTCCTTGCAAGTGCCGGGGGTAAGGCTCGCCACCTTTTTTTTGGGTTATCATCACGCGTCATGAAAAAAATCGTATCGATCGGGGTGCTGGCTGCGGTTTGCCTGCTGTGGGCATCCCGCGCAGTGGCGGTGGACGGGATCGCCGTTGAGGGCGGCAGCGGCGACAGCACGGACATGGGGCGAGTCGCCATCCAATGGGATTGGAGCAAGCGCTGGTTCCAGGGCCGGGAATGGCATGTCGGCGGCTATTGGGACCTGGGGCTCGGCTACTGGACCCGCGACGCGCTTCCCGGACAGAACGGGGATATCACCGAGATCGGGCTGACCCCGGTATTCCGCCTGCAACGCAACAGCCTCCAGGGGCCCTACGCGGAGGCCGCCATCGGCTTCCACGTGCTGTCGAAGTCCACCCTCGGCGACAAGCGCTTCAGCACGCTGTTCCAGTTCGGCGATCACCTGGGTTTCGGCTACCGCTTCGGCGTCAAGAGCGCATGGGACGTGGGCTACCGCTACCAGCACTTGTCCAACGCCAGCATCAAGAAGCCCAACAACGGCATCAATTTCCACCAGCTCCGGCTGCAATATCACTTCTGAGTGATTCGTGGTTCGCGGCTCGTGATTCGTGACGGGTGGCGGAGCCGTTGCAGTAGAATACGACCCACCATCCACGATTCACGATCCACGGCTCCCAAGTGACGCAGGTTCTCGCCCGCAAGTGGCGTCCCCGTACCTTCGCTGAGCTGGTGGGGCAGGAGCACGTGGTGCGCGCGCTCCAGAATGCGCTGGCGCAGCAGCGGCTGCACCACGCCTACCTTTTCACCGGGACGCGCGGCGTGGGCAAGACGACGCTCGCCCGCATCGTCGCCAAGGCGCTCAACTGCGAGTCCGGCGTGAGCGCGACGCCGTGCGGGCAATGCCCGGCGTGCGCGGAGATCGACGCCGGCCGCTTCGTCGACCTGATCGAGCTCGACGCCGCCTCCAACACCCAGGTCGACAACATGCGGGAACTGCTGGAAAGCGCGCTCTATGCGCCGACCGCCGGGCGCTACAAGGTCTACATCATCGACGAAGTGCACATGCTGTCGCGCAATGCATTCAACGCGATGCTGAAGACGCTGGAAGAGCCGCCCGCGCACGTCACGTTCATCCTCGCCACCACGGATCCCCAGAAGATTCCGGTCACGGTGCTGTCGCGCTGCCTGCAGTTCAATCTCAAGCAGATCCCGCAGCAGCAGATCAGAGGCCGCCTGCAGCACATACTGGAAGCCGAGAGCATCCGCTACGAGGCTGCGGCGCTGCCGTTGCTCGCGCGCGCCGCCCAGGGCAGCCTGCGCGATGCGCTGAGCCTCCTCGACCAGGCGATTGCCCATGGCGCGGGCAGCGTCGGGGAAGAATCCGTGCACGCGATGCTGGGCGTGGTGGGCCGGGATCCGCTCTATGCCGTCCTGCGCGCCCTGGCGCGGCAGGATGGCGCCGCCCTCGTGGCGGAAGCCGCGCGCATGGCGGAACTCAGCCTCTCGTTCGAGGCCGCGCTCCAGGACCTGGCATCGCTGTTGCACCGGATCTCGCTCGCCCAGACGGTGCCGGATGCGCTCGGAGACGACCCCGAGCGCGCCGTGATCGAGGAGCTGTCCCGCCAGGTCTCCGCCGACGACCTTCAGCTGTACTACCAGATCGCCATTCAAGGCCGCGCGGATCTGGGACTGGCTCCGGACGAGCACGCCGGTTTCACCATGACGCTGCTGCGCATGCTGGCTTTCGCTCCCGCAGCGGAGGCCGCGGCGGGGACCGTTTCGACCCCGGCGGCGGCCCAGCGAGCCGCGCCCGCAGCACCCGCCGCGGAATCAAAAAAAAACCGCGGTGACGCGAGCTGGCAGGCGCTGGTGGCCGAGCTCAACCTCACCGGCATGGCGCGCATGCTCGCCGAGCATTGCGAGCTGGTGGCGCGTGACGCCGCGCGGTTCGAGTTGCGGATCGCCCAGGCCCATCAGCGGCTGCTGGACGGGCCGTACCAGGACCGGCTCAAGGCGGCGCTGGAGAGCCGCCTCGGCGCGAAAGTGAGGCTCGTAATCCAGCTTGCGGACAGCGCCGGGGCTTCGCCTGCGGCCATCGCCGATCGCGAAAAACAGCAGCGGCAGGCACAGGCCATCGCCGCCATCGAGCAGGACCCGTTCGTGCGCGAGCTGGTCGAGAACTTCGACGGGCGCGTCGTGGAGTCCTCCATCAAACCGGTGCAGTAGAGAGGGGGCTGAGGATGAAGGGCGGAATCGGAAACCTGATGAAGCAGGCGCAGCTCGTGCAGGAGAACATGAAGAAGCTGCAGGAGCAGCTGGCCGCGATGGAAATCGAAGGGCAGGCGGGCTCGGGTCTGGTCAAGATCGTCATGACCGGCCGGCACGAGGTCAAGCGGGTGACCATAGCGCCCTCGCTGCTCGGCGACGACAAGGACATGCTGGAAGACCTGGTCGCCGCGGCGTTCAACGATGCCGCGCGGAAAGTGGATTCCACGACGCAGGAAAGGATGGCCGCCGCCACGGCGGGACTGTCATTGCCGCCAGGGATGAAGCTGCCGTTCTAAGTGAAAACACCATCATCGCTCGACGAGCTGATATCCGCCTTGCGCTGTTTGCCGGGCGTCGGGCCCAAATCGGCGCAGCGCATGGCCTATCACCTGTTGCAGCGCGACCGGGCAGGCGCAACGCGGCTGGCGGCGGCGCTGACCCAGGCGCTCGAGAGGATCCGGCACTGCGAGCTCTGCAACAGCTACTCCGAGGCGGCGCTATGCGAACTGTGCGATTCGCCGCGCCGCGATCGCGCCCTGCTGTGCGTGGTGGAGTCGCCGGCAGACCTGCTCATGATGGAGCAGGCGCAGTGCTATCAGGGCTTGTACTTCGTGCTGATGGGGGCGCTCTCGCCGCTCGACGGAATCGGGCCCAAGGAGATTCATGTCGAACGCCTGATTCGGCGCGCGACCGACGGCGAGGTGCATGAAGTGATACTGGCCACCAACTTCACGATGGAGGGCGAGGCCACCGCGCACTATGTCGGCGAGGCGTTGCGCGCGCGCGGCCTGAAGGTGACCCGCATCGCGCGCGGCCTGCCGGTGGGAGGGGAAATCGAGCACGTGGACAGCGGGACGCTCGCCCAGGCCGTGCTCGAGCGGCGCGAGGCGTAGCACCCATGACGGGCGAACGGACTGCGTCTCCGCACGGCGCAACCTATAAGCTGCAAAAGGCGCTCGCCCAGGCCGGCCTGGGATCGCGGCGCGAAATGGAGCAGTGGATACAAGCCGGTCGCGTCACGGTCAATGGCGTCAAGGCCCGGCTCGGCGCCAGGGTCGGCGCGCAAGACGTGGTCATGGTCGACGGGCGCATCCTGCGATCCGCGGCGCCGGAGCGGCTGCCGCAGGTGCTCATCTATCACAAGCCCGAGGGCGAGATCGCCAGTCGCGACGATCCCGCCGGGCGGCCGAGCGTGTTCGACAAGCTGCCGCGGCTGCGGGACGCGAAATGGGTGGCCGTCGGCCGTCTCGACTTCAATAGCAGCGGGCTGCTGCTGTTCACGACGTCCGGGGAGCTTGCCAATCGCATGATGCATCCGAGCCACGAGCTGGACCGGGAATACGCGGTGCGCGTGCGCGGCAGATTGACCGAGGAGCAGGGTGCCAGGCTGCTGTCCGGGATCCGGCTGGAGGACGGCATGGCGCGCTGCGAATCCGTGTCTACCGAAGGCGGGGAGGGCGCGAACCGGTGGTACCGCGTCGTGCTCAGGGAAGGCCGCAACCGCATCGTGCGCAGGCTGTTCGACGCACTGGGGTTGAGCATCAGTCGCCTGATGCGGGTGCGCTTCGGGCCGGTTGTGCTGCCGCCGCGGTTGCGGCGCGGGCAGATTCTGGAACTGGCCCCGGCGGAAGTCCGGCAGCTGCTGACTACGCTCGGGTTGCCGGTGCCGCGGCCGCGAGCTGCTCGCGGGCCAGCAGAAACACATCGCCACCGCCGCCCGTATCGAGCCAGGTGAACGGCAGGCGCGGGTAGGCCTTCTCGGCCCTGCGGCGCCCGTCGCCGACTTCCACGACCAGCAATCCTCCCGGTCTCAAGTGGCGCGCCGCCTGCGCCAGGATCACGCGCACGATGTCGAGTCCATCGCCGCCCCCGGCCAGCGCGATCCGGGGCTCGCAACGATACTCCCGCGGCAGCCGGTGCATGGCGGCGTCGGTGACGTACGGGGGATTGGAAACGATCAGGTCGTAGCGCTTCCCGCGCAACGCGGCAAACCCCCCGGACCGGATCAGGCGAACGCGATCACGCAACCGGTGCTGCCTGACGTTGATCCGGGCAACCGCGAGCGCTGCAGCGGAGATATCGGTGGCGTCGATCCGCGCGCGGGGAAAGGCGTGCGCCGCCAGGATGGCGAGGCAACCGCTGCCAGTGCACAGATCCAGCGCCGTCCTCACCCGCCCGGCTTCCGGGACCCATGGTGCAAGCCGGCTGTGCAACAGGTCCGCGATATGGGAGCGGGGCACGATTGCCCGCTGGTCCACGTGGAAACGGAAATCGCCGAGCCACGCTTCCCCGGTCAGGTAGGCCGCGGGCTTGCGTTCCCGAATGCGGCGCTGGAACAGGCGCATCACGCGCGCTGCGTCACGCCGCGTCACGCGCCTCGCAAAAACCTGGGCAGGGGCATCCAGCGGGAGTTCGAGCGCGTGCAGGGTGAGGTACGCCGCCTCGTCCCTGGCATTGGAGGTGCCGTGGCCGTAGGCGAGGCGGGCGGCGCGGAAACTGCGCGCTCCGTGGTGGACCAATCCGCCTACCGTCGCGGGGCGGGCGGAAACCGGCCGCCGCGCCTTCAACCGAGCGCGTCGAGGTTCAGCTTGATGCTGGAGATGTCGTCGGGCTGCTTGGTGGCGCCGGAGGACTGCTGGGCGGTGGAACCCTGTATGCCCGTGGGCTTCGGCGCATTGTTGAGCAGCCAATGAAGGTTGGTGGGTGAGTCGGAGTGCGCCATCGCTTCCTCGACCGCCACTTTGCCGGTGGCGATATGGTGGAACAGCGCCTGCTCGAACGACTGGGAACCCGGGGACAGGCTCTGCTCCAGGGCGTCCTTGATCTGGCTGATCTCGCCTTTCGAGATCAGCTCCTGGATATGCTTGGTGTTGAGCAGCACCTCCACGGCCGGGACGCGCTTGCCGTCCACCGTGCGGATGAGGCGCTGGGAGATGACCGCGCGCAAGGCGATGGCCACGTCCGCCAGCAGGCTCTCGCGCGCTTCGCGCGGGAAAAAGTTGATGATGCGGTTCAGCGCGTTGTAGCTGTTGTTGGCATGGAGCGTGGACATGCACAGGTGCCCGGTCTGCGCGAACAGCAGGGCGTTCTGCAGCGTCGGCTGGTCGCGAATCTCGCCGATCATGATCAGGTCGGGCGCTTCGCGCATCGCGCTGATCAGGGCGTTCGCGTAGCTCTGGGTATCCACGCGGACTTCGCGCTGGTTGACGATCGACTTCTTGTGCTTGAACAGGAATTCGATCGGGTCCTCGATGGTGAGGATGTGGCCGGTCTTGATGGTGTTGCGGTGGTCGATCATCGAGGCCATGGTGGTGGACTTGCCCGAGCCGGTGGATCCCACCACGAGGATCAGCCCCAGCTTCTCCATGATGACTTCCTTGAGGATAGCCGGCAGGCCCAGGGACTCGAACGACGGCACGTCGGGCTTGACGAAGCGGATCACCATCGCCACGGTGTTCTTCTGGCGGAAGATGTTGATGCGGAAATTGCCGAGCTCGCCGGCGCTTTGCGCGAAATTCATCTCGTGGATGGACTCGAATTCCTTGACCTGCACTTCGGTCATCAGCTCGTAGCAGATTTTCTTGCACTGCTCGGCGTCGAGCGCCTGGCTGTTGATCGGCATCACCACGCCGTTGATCTTGATCTGGATCGGCGCCCCGGACGTGAAGTACATGTCGGAGGCCTGCTTGTCGGCCATCAGCTTGAACAGCGGCGTCACGAACATGAACTTCCCCTGAAAATTGTTTTCGCTTTGAAATCAGCTTGTTGCGCGGACCCCCGGCGGTTCGCACGGTTCCATCGCAGCAGTCATTGTAACCCCGTGCGGCGCCACGCAGCGCGTCAATCGCCGCGCAGCAGCTCGTTGATGCTGGTTTTCGCCCGGGTCCTGGCGTCGACCTGCTTGACGATGACGGCGCAGTAAAGACTGCAGTGGCCGTCGGCGTCCGGCAGGCTGCCCGGCACCACCACGGAACCCGCCGGCACCCGCCCGTAGAGGATCTCCTTGGTCTGACGGTGGTAGATGCGGGTGCTGGCACCGATGAACACGCCCATCGAGATCACGGCCCCTTCCTCGACCACCACGCCCTCCACGATCTCCGAGCGCGCCCCGATGAAGCAATTGTCCTCGATGATGGTGGGATTGGCCTGCACCGGCTCCAGCACCCCGCCGATGCCCACGCCGCCCGAGAGATGAACGTTCTTCCCGACCTGGGCGCAGGAGCCGACCGTGGCCCACGTGTCCACCATGGTGCCCTCGTCCACGTAGGCGCCGATGTTGACGAAGGAGGGCATCAGCACCACGTTCTTCGCGATGTACGCGCCTTTGCGCGCGGCAGCCGGCGGCACCACGCGGAACCCGCCTTCCTGGAACGCGCGGGGCGTGTAGTCGGAGAACTTGGCGGCCACCTTGTCGTAGTACTGGGTGTAACCGTCCTTCATCACGAAATTGTCCTGCAGCCGGAACGACAGCAGCACCGCTTTCTTGACCCATTGATGGGTGACCCACTCGCCCTTCGATTTCTCCGCGACGCGCAGTTTTCCCGCGTCCAGCTGATCGATGGTCCGGGCGACCGCGTCCTTCAGCCGCGCATCGGCCGTCGCCGGGCCGACGTCGGCACGGCGCTCCCAGGCCTGCTCAATGATGGTCTGCAACTCGGTCATGCGGCGATTGTACCTGAGTGAACGGGCCGCCCGCGCCCCGGCCGCGGACGACGGCGGGCAAGTCAACCTTGAGCGTCAGGGGCGCCGGGAAGATCGGATAGCTCGGCGCCCGGCCGGCGCTTCCAGCCCCGCTTGGCATGCTCGGCAACGATGGTTGTCGTGATTCCCCCGCGGACGTTGAACCGCGCGGTGAGCCGCATGAAACGCGGACGCGTGGCGCGCACCAGGTCGTCAAGGATGCGATTCGTCACCGCCTCGTGGAACGCGCCCTCATCGCGATACGACCAGACGTAGAGCTTGAGGCTCTTCAGCTCGACGCAGCGCCGGTCCGGCACGTAGTCGAGGAAGAGGGTCGCGAAGTCGGGCTGCCCGGTGCGCGGGCACAGGCAGGTAAACTCCGGTATTTCCATGTGAATCCGGTAGTCGCGGTCGGGATGGGGGTTGGCGAAGGTCTCCAGCCCCCTCTTCGGCGTGCTCGGCATGATGCAAGTATTTCTTCGAAAAATTCGGTAAAATACTCTTCCCAAATAGCCTGCGGATTATAACCATACACAAGCCACAATAAAGACCGCTCAATTGAGACTCAAGCAGATCAATCTCGCAGGCTTCAAGTCTTTCGTAGACCCCACTCACATCCCCGTCCCCGGACAACTGGTAGGCATCGTCGGCCCCAACGGCTGCGGCAAGTCGAACGTCATCGACGCCGTGCGCTGGGTGCTCGGCGAAACCTCCGCGAAGCACCTTCGCGGGGACACCATGCAGGACATCCTGTTCAACGGCTCCGGCCAGCGCCAGCCGGTGAACCGCTCGAGCGTCGAGCTGATCTTCGACAACAGCCTCGGCCGGGCCGGCGGGCAATGGTCGAGCTATGCCGAGATTTCGGTAAAGCGCGTGCTCGCCCGGGACGGCGAAGCCACGTCGTACTACATCAACAACGTCCACGTGCGGCGCCGGGACGTCGCCGACATCTTCCTCGGCACCGGGCTGGGCAGCCGCGCCTACGCGATCATCGAGCAAGGGATGATCTCGCGCGTGATCGAGGCCAAGCCCGAGGACCTGCGCGTGTTCCTGGAGGAAGCGGCGGGGGTCTCGAAATACCGGGCGCGGCGCCACGAAACGGAACTCCGGCTCAAGGACACCCGCGAAAACCTGTTGCGCGTGGAGGACGTCCGGGCCGAGCTTGAAAAGCAGCTCGAGCACCTGCAATCCCAGGCAGAGGTGGCGACGCGCTACCACGAGCTGCAAGCGAAGCTGCGCGCGACGCAGAACCTGTTGTCGCTGCTGCGAAAGCAGGAGGCAGGCGCGCAGCGCGCACGGCAGGCGCGGGAAATCGAACGGCTTACTCTGGAGCTGGAGGCCGATACCGCAGCGCTGCGCAATGCCGAGAAGCGCGTGGAGGAGCTGCGGGCCCGGCACTATCGCGGGGCGGACGCGGTTCATGCCGCGCAGGGGGCGTTCTACGAGGCGAACGCGGAGACGGCGCGGCTCGAACAGGAGCTGGCTCACGTGCGCGAGAATCGCCAGCGCGTCGAGCGCGAGCTGGCGGAATTGCGGGCCCAGTCCGAGCGCGACCGCGAGAGCCTCGCGGCGGCGCAGGGCAGCCTGGCCGAGGTGCGCGGCGAGCGGTCCCGGGCGGAAGAAACCCTTGCTCGGCGCGAGGCGGCGCTCAGGAGCGAAAGCGACAAGCTGCCAGTGGCCGAAGAGGCGTTCCGGGCAACCCGCAACCGTTACGACGAATTGCAGCGCGCGCTTGCCCTGGACGAGCAGGCCATGGGGGTGGAGGAGACCAAGCGCGCGCACGGCCGGCAGACGCTGGACCAACTGGCGATCCGCGCGCAACGCCTGCAGGAGGAGCGCTCGGCGCTCCAGCCCGCGGATGCCGCGCGGCTGGCGCAGTTGTACGAGGAGATCGCCGCCTTCGACCGCGAACTGCAACGCCTGCGCGCTGCCATCGAGGACGCCGAACAGGAATTGCCGCGGGTAGATGGCGCATGGCGCGAGTGCGACGCCGCGCGGGAGGCGTCCGGGCAGCACCTCGCCGGACTGGAAGCCCGGCGACAGGCCTTGACCCAGTTGCAGGAGCGGCTCGCCCGGGGCGCCAACACCGCAGGCTGGCTCGAGGCACGCGGCCTCAACCAGGCGCTGCGGCTGTGGCAGGAAATCCGCATCGAGCCGGGCTGGGAGGACGCGCTGGAGTCGGTGTTGCGCGAGCGCCTGAACGCGATTGCCCTCGAGCACGTGGACCAGGCCGGGCATTGGTTTGGCGAGCCGCCCCCGGGGAAGGTCACGGTGTTCGAGCCGGCGCGCAGCCCGTCGCCATCCGCTCCGCCGATGGCGGGATGCGAGCCTCTGCTGCGTTACATCACCTGCACGAACAGCGGCCTCGAAGCAGTGGTCCGGGACTGGCTGCACCAGGTTTACGTGGTCGCGGACGCGGCGGGCGGCCTTGCCGCGCGCGAGCGGCTTCCTGCGGGGGCCCTGATGGTGACCCGCGAAGGCCATGTCTTCACCCGCCACGCGGTGAGCTTTCACGCCCCGGACAGCGAATTGCACGGCGTGCTCACGCGGCAGCGTGAGATCGAGCAGCTCGGGGGCGCGATCGCCAGGGCCCAGCCCGCGTTCGAGGCGTTGCAGCGGTCGGCAGGCATTGCCGAGAAGGCGGTCGAGCAGGCACGCCGCCGGCTGGACGAGCTGCGCGATGCCGTCAACGGCATGCAAAGCCGCCACCACGCGCTGCAGCTGGAGGCGTTGAAACTCGCCGAGCTCGATCAGCGGATGGCCCAGCGCCTCGAACGAATCGCCGCGGAGACCGCCGAGAACGAAGCTCAAGCTGGCGCAGCGGCAACGGGCCTGCAACTCGCGGATCGGCGCGTCGCCGGGTTGCAGGGGGAGGTCGAGCGCCAGCGCACTCAATTGGCGCTGGCCACCGATCTTTATCGCCGCGCCGAGAACGTCCTGGAGCTCCAGCGCGCTGCCTTGCAGCAGACCCGGGAGGAGACCCAGCAGGCGGTCTTTCAGAAGCAATCTTGTGATAATAAAATCATAGAGATAACAAACTCTATTAATGCGATATCTGAGAATGAAAGACGGCTCGCTGCGGCTCTCGATACGCGCCAGAACGAATACGCCGCTTACGACGAAACGCCGCTGCAACAGCGATTGCAAGAGGCCCTGACGGCGCACGCCGGACGCGAGCAGGCGCTGGCCGCGGTGCGCGATGCGCTGGAGAGCATGGAAAGCGCCCTCAAGGCAACCGATGAGGAGCGGCATGCCTGCGAGCAGAGGCTCGAGCCGCTGCGCGAGCGCATCGCGGAAACACGCTTGAAGGAACAGGAAGCGCGGCTGAACGAGGAACAGCATGCGCAGCAATTGGCCGATGCCGGGGCCCACGAAGACGAGGTGGCCCGGCAACTGGAGAAGGGCATGCGGCCCGGAGCGCTGGCGGGCGAGATTGCGCGGCTCAACGAGGAGGTCAAGGCGCTGGGGGCGGTCAATCTCGCCGCTCTGGAAGAGCTGACGGCCGCGCGCGGTCGCAAGGAATACCTCGACGCCCAGTCGCGCGACCTCGCCGAGGCCATGGCAACGTTGGAGGACGCGATCCGGCGCATCGACCGCGAGACCCGCGAGCGGCTGCAGCACACGTTCGACGAGGTCAACCGGCATTTCAGCGAGATGTTCCCGGCGCTGTTCGGCGGCGGGCACGCCCGGCTGATCCTGACCGGCGAGGAAATACTCGACGCCGGCGTGCTGGTGCAGGCGCAGCCGCCCGGCAAGAAGAACACCACGATCCAGCTGCTGTCGGGCGGCGAGAAGGCGCTCACGGCGCTGGCGCTGGTGTTCTCGATGTTCCAGCTCAACCCGGCGCCGTTCTGCCTGCTGGACGAGGTCGACGCGCCGCTCGACGACTACAATACCGGGCGCTTTTGCGATCTGGTCAGGAAGATGTCGCAACACTCGCAGTTCCTGTTCATCAGCCACAACAAGATCACCATGGAAATCGCCGAGCAGCTGCTCGGCATCACCATGCAGGAGCCGGGCGTCTCGCGCGTGGTGGCGGTCGATATCGAAGAGGCGATGAAGATAAGGGAAGCCGCGGCCTGATCCCGCGGCGCCTGTCCATGAGCGACCTGCAGTTGAGCCTGCTCGTCATCGGCGCGGTGGTGATCGCCGGCGTCTATCTCTACAACTGGGTGCAGGAGCGCGGACTCCAGCGCCGCATGCAACAGGCGTTCGGCGAGTCGCATGACGACGTGCTGCTGAAAGCCGGTGTCGAGTCCGTCCTCGCGGACGGGCGCCTCGAGCCGCAGCTGTTGCCGCAGGAGCCTGCACGCGAGGCGGCGGCGCGGGTTGGGAGCGGGGCCGGCGGCACGGCCGTGGCGCACGGCGGCGAATTCGATCCGACGCTGGATTTCGCGGCGGAAATCGATGCGGACTCGCCGATCTCCGACGCGGTGGTCAGTGAGCTGATGAGCAAGATCGCGTCCTGCGGCAAGCCGGTTCACGTCGCGGGCTACGATCTCCGCAGCGAGGCGTGGGAAGACGTCGTGCGCGGCCGGGGCGGGCGCTATGCGCGCTTGCGCGTGGCGCTGCAACTGGTGAACCGCGCCGGCGTCGTCAACCCGGCCCAGCTCGCGGCATTCTCCGACGCGGTCAGGGCCTGCGCCGACAAGATACCCGCGCCGGTGGCGTGCCCGGATACCCAGGCCGCGCTGAAGAATGCACGCGAGCTCGACGCGTTCTGCGCCGACGTCGATGTCGCCGTCGGCGTGAACGTGATTGCGAAGGACGGCGCAACGATTCCCGGACCCGCTATCCGCGCGGCGGCGGAGGCCGCGGGCTTCAAGCTCGGGCCCGACGGCGTGTTCCACTACCGGAACGACCGCCGCCAGACGCTGTTCACGCTGGACAACCACGAGCCGGCGCCGTTTCTGCCGGAGAGCATCAAGGGCCTCACCACGGGCGGCATCACGCTGCTGCTCGACGTCCCGCGGGTGGCGGACGGCGCCGAGGTGCTCGACCGCATGATTGCCATCGCGGGCAGCCTCGCCGCGGCCTTGGGCGGGCGCCTGGTGGACGACAACCGCGCCGTCCTGAGCGAAGCCGGCATCGCGCGGATCAAGGACCAGGTGCGCTCGATCCACGCCGCGATGGCGGGGCGCGGCATCCCGGCAGGCAGCGCCCGCGCGCAGCGGCTCTTCTCGTAACAATGGCAGCGCCCAGGGCCGCCGCCGCGCGCGCGGCAAAGTTGCGGGAAGAAATCGAGCGCGCCAATCACCAATACTACGTGCTCGACGCGCCGACGCTGCCTGACGCCGAGTACGACCGGCTGTTCCGGGAGCTGCAGGAACTGGAGGGGGTTCACCCCGAGCTCGTCGTCCCGTCGTCACCGACGCAACGGGTCAGCGGCGCGCCACGCGAAGACCTCCCGAAGGTGCGGCACGCCGTGGCCATGCTGTCGATCCGGACCGAGACCGATTCCGGCCCGGGCGGGGCAATCGCCTTCGACGCTCGCATCCGGCGCGAGTTGAAGCTCCGCCCGGAGGATTCCCCCGTCGAGTACAACGCCGAGCTGAAATTCGACGGCATTGCGATCAGTCTTCGCTATGAAAATGGCGCGCTGGTCCGCGCCACGACGCGCGGCGACGGCGAGGTCGGCGAGGACGTTACCCCCAACGTGCGCACGATCCGCAGCGTGCCCCTGCGGCTCGCCGGCAATGCGCACCCGGCCGTTCTGGAGGTGCGCGGCGAAGTCTTCATGCGGCGCGACGAATTCGAAAAGCTCAACGAGCGCCAGCGCGCCAGCGGCGAGAAGGTGTTCGTCAACCCGCGCAACGCGACCGCGGGTTTCGTCCGCCAGCTGAACGCGCGGGTGACCGCAAGCCGCCCGCTCTCGTTCTACGCCTACGGCGTGGGCGAGATCGTGGGCTGGGAATCGTTGCCGACGCAAAGCGCGGTGCTCGACGCGCTGGCCGGGATCGGCGTCCCGGTTTCCGCGGAGCGCTGCGCGGCGCTCGGCGCCGAAGGCCTGATCGCCTTCCATGTCCGCATTGCGGGCCGGCGCGACCAATTGCCGTTCGATATCGATGGCGTGGTCTACAAGGTCAACCGCCTCGATCTGCAGGGCAGTCTCGGCTTCGTATCGCGCGAGCCGCGCTGGGCCTGCGCGCACAAGTTTCCGGCGCAGGAGGAACTGACGCGAGTGCAGGGAATAGAAGTTCAGGTGGGGCGCACCGGAAAGCTCACGCCCGTGGCCAAGCTGGAGCCGGTGTTCGTCGGGGGCGTCACCGTCAGCAACGCGACCTTGCACAACGAGGGCTTCATTCGCAGCCTCGACCTGCATATCGGCGACACGGTGATCGTGCGGCGCGCCGGCGACGTGATCCCGCAGATCGTCGCCGTGCTGCCCGATCGCCGTCCGGCGAGTGCGGTCGCATTTGAGATGCCGGGGCATTGCCCGGTTTGCGGCTCCGCGGTGGTGCGGGACGAGGAAGAGAAGGACCACCGCTGCGCGGGCGGCCTGTACTGCCCCGCCCAGCGCAAGCAGGCACTGCTGCATTTCGCGTCGCGCCGTGCCATGGATATCGAGGGCCTCGGCGACAAGCTCGTGGACCAGCTGGTGGAGCAGGGCCTCGTCAGGAACCCGGCCGATCTCTACCGGCTCGGCACGGAACCTCTGGCCGGGCTCGAGCGCATGGGCGAGAAATCGGCGTTCAATATCGCGGAGGCCATACGGAAGAGCCGGGATACCACGCTCGCCCGCTTCGTTTACGCGCTCGGGATACGCAACGTCGGCGAAGCCACCGCCCGGGACCTCGCGCAGCATTTCGGGAATCTCGACGCCCTGATGGCGGCGGACGAGGCGGCGCTGCAGCAGGTGGCCGACGTCGGTCCGGTCGTGGCGTCGAGCATCGCGCGGTTCTTCGGGGAGCCTCACAACCGCGAAATCGTGAAACAATTGCGGCAGCTGGGGGTACGCTGGCCGGAAGTAAAGGCGAGAGGGCCAGTCGAGCTGCCGCTGGCCGGCAGGACCTTCGTGCTAACGGGATCAATGCCGCGTCTGACGCGCGAGGAAGCCAGGGAAAGAATAGAGGCGCGCGGCGGCAAGGTCGCTGCGAGCGTATCGAAGAATACCGACTACGTGGTGGCGGGAACCGATCCCGGCGCCAAGCATCGCCGGGCGCAGGAACTCGGCATTGCGATACTCGACGAGGACGGGCTGCTGAAGTTGCTGGGCGAGGAGACTTGAGCGATGAACAGGATCAGCAAGGCGGTGTTCCCGGTGGCGGGCATGGGCACGCGGTTCCTCCCGGCGACCAAGGCGAGCCCGAAGGAAATGTTGCCGATCGTGGACAAGCCGCTGATCCAGTACGCGGTGGAGGAGGCGGTGGCCGCCGGCATGACCGAGATGATATTCGTCACCGGGCGGGGCAAGCGCGCGATCGAGGACCACTTCGACAAGGCGTTCGAGCTGGAATCGGAGCTCGCCGCGAAGCGCCGCAAGGATCTGCTCCGGATCGTGCAAACCATCATTCCCCGCAACGTGAGCTGCACCTACGTGCGCCAGCAGCAGGCCCTGGGGCTGGGGCACGCCATACTTTGTGCCATGCCGGTGGTGGGCGACGCGCCGTTTGCCGTGGTGCTTGCCGATGACCTGATCGACGCCGCCACGCCCGCCTTGAAGCAGATGTGCGCCGTGTTCGCGCGCCGGGGGCGTTCCGTGATCGCCGTGCAGGACGTGGAGCGGCAGGAAACCCGCCGCTACGGCATCGTCAGGACCGAACGACGATCGAAATCGCCGCATCGCATCAGCGGCATCGTTGAAAAGCCCGAGCCCGCGGCCGCGCCGTCGACGCTGGGCGTGGTGGGGCGCTATATCCTGACTCCGCGCGTATTCCATCACCTGCAGCGTGTCCGTCCCGGAGCGGGCGGCGAAATTCAGTTGACTGACGCGATTGCCGCGCTGATCGCGGAAGAAGACGTGTTCGCCCACGAGTTCGAGGGCATACGCTACGACTGCGGGAGCAAGCTCGGTTACCTTCAGGCCAACCTCCAGTTCGCGACCCGGCATCCGGAGGTCGGCTCGGAATTCAGGCGCTACCTGCGCAGCCTGGGATGCCGGATCCCGAAGTAGCGCGCCGCATGGCACTTTCCCCCGACCAGGCGCGGCGCGTGCTCGAGACGGCGGAGCTGCTTTGCCCGGCCGCGGACGTCGCCGCAACGGTCGCGCGCATGGCGCGGGAGATTTCCGCCGCGCTGGCGGACAGTTTTCCGCTCGTGCTGGTCGTGATGCGCGGGGCCGTGATTTTCGCCGGTCAGCTGCTGCCGCAATTGAGGTTCCCGCTCCAGGTCGACTACGTCGACCTGACGCGCTACGGCGACGCGACGCGCGGCGGCGAGATCACCTGGAGGGCGGCCCCGGGCATCACCGTGGCCGGACGCGTGGTGCTGGTGCTCGATGACATCCAGGACGAGGGTCACACGCTCGCCGCGATACGCGGCAAGCTGCTCGCGGATGGCGCGCGCCAGGTCTGCACTGCGGTATTCGCGGAAAAAGATATCGGCCACGCAAAGCCCTACACCGCCGATTACGTCGGGGTCCGGCTGCCCAACCGCTACGTGTTCGGATTCGGCATGGACGTGAGCGGCGCCTGGCGCAACCTGCCGGAAATTTACGCACTCAAGGAGGGGCATGAGTAATGCGTAAAAGCGATCTATGTTAGGAATCATCGGCGGCAGCGGCCTCGACCGGCTCGACGGTCTCGAGGCACCACGGAAAAAGGCCGTTCGCACGCCCTACGGCAGGCCCTCGGGGGCGCTTGCGTTCGGGCGCATGCAGGGGCGAGAGGTCGTGTTCCTCGCGCGGCACGGCCCCCGCCACGCCATTGCGCCGCACGAAGTGAACTACCGAGCCAATATCTGGGCGCTGCACGCGCAACGCGTCAAGGATGTCGTGTCCGTTGCTTCGGTGGGCGGCATCCACCCGGACCTCGTTCCTGGCACGCTCGTGGTTCCTGACCAGATCATCGACTACACCCACGGACGCCGTGCCACGTTCGGCAGGCTCACGGATGGCGCGGTGATGCACGTTGACTTCACCCGGCCTTATTGCGAATCCCTGCGCCAGCGGCTGCTCCGGGCGGCCGCGGTGGCAGGGGAGCGGATTGCGGTGGAAGGAACCTACGCCGCGACACAAGGCCCGCGGCTGGAGACGGCCGCCGAGATCGATCGCCTCGAGCGCGACGGCGCCGATATGGTGGGGATGACCGGCATGCCGGAAGCCGCGCTCGCGCGCGAGCTCGGCCTGTGCTACGCCGCGATCGCGGTGGTCGTCAATCACGCTGCCGGGCGCGGCACGAGCATCGAGGAGGTTCGGCTCGCGGATTTCAGCGAAGTCATGCAGCGCGCCATGACGCGCGTCCGCAGCGTTCTCAACCGTCTGGTGGGGCTCGATGGCGATTAGGACGGTGCTGCGAATGGGCGATCCGCGCCTGCTCGAGCCGTCGCGACGGGTCGAGCCGCTCGATACGCCCGAGCTGCACGCGCTGATCGCGGACATGGAGGACACGATGAAGGCGCTCAACGGCGCCGGCCTCGCGGCGCCGCAGATCGGCGTGGACCTGCAGGTCGTGATTTTCGGGGTCGAATTCAACCCCCGCTATCCTGAAGCCGAACCGGTGCCCTACACGGTACTGGTCAATCCGGTGCTCAACCCCGTCGGCAACGAGATGGAAGAGGGCTGGGAAGGCTGCTTGAGCGTCCCCGGGATGCGCGGACTCGTTCCGCGCTTGAGCCGGTTGCGCTATCTGGGTAGCGATCAGTTCGGCCGGCCGATCGACCGCACCGTGAGCGGATTCCATGCGCGCGTGGTGCAGCACGAGTGCGACCACCTCGCGGGCATCCTCTACCCCATGCGCATCCGCGATCTGCGCAATTTCGGCTACAACGAGGAGCTGTTCCCCGGGGAGGATCTGCAGGAGGAATGAGGCGGGTCAGGTGCGCAGCTGCTCGACGAGGTCGCCTTCCAGTCGCACCACCGTCCTGGAGTCCCTCAATGCCGCGCCGGTGACGAGGAACACGTCCTCGGCACGGGCGCCTAGCGTGTTGATCTTGGCGGTGTGCAGGTTGACGTCGTAGGCGGTGAGCACGCGCGCGATGCGCGAGAGCAGCCCCGGCCGGTCGCCGGCGATCACCGACAACACCCACAAAGTGCCTTTCTCGTCGGGCTGGACGTTGACCTCGGGCGAGATGGGAAAGTGCCGCAACTGCCGGGAGAGCCGCGGCTTGGTGAGCGGCGGCAGCGGCGCCTTGTGCAGCAGGCGCTCGGCGAGATCGTGCTCGATCAGGCCGATGACGTCGCGGTACTGCGGCCGCCGGTTGTCCGGGTCCTGCACCTGGAAGCTGTCGAGCGCGTAGCCATGGCGGGTGGTGTAGATCTTGGCCTCGTAGATGTCGTAGCTGATGCGCTCGAAAAAGCTGCAGATGCGCGCGAACAGTTCCTTCTGGTCGGGCACGTAGATCATCACCTGCAGGCCTTCGCCGGCGGGCGACAGGCGCGCCTTGACCACGGGCTCCTGCGATTCGAAGCGGTAATAGAGCATGCGCGCATGCCAGGCGATCTCCTGTGGCTCGTGGCGCAGGAAGTAGGTGTCGTCGAGCTGGGCCCACAGTTTTTTCTCGGCAGCCTCCGGCACCGCGTACAGCCGCAGCTTGGCGCGCGCCTCCTCCTGGCGCGCCTGCAGGCTGCTGGCGAGCGTCGGCCGGTCGCCGGCGAGGAGCCGGCGCGTCGCCCAGAACAGGTCTTCGAGCAGCTTCGCCTTCCAGGCGTTCCACACCCTGGGGCTGGTGCCGCGGATGTCGGCAACCGTCAGCAGGTGCAGCGCGACAAGGTGGCGCTCGTCGCCGACGCGCTGCGCGAACGCCTGCACCACCGCCGGGTCGGCGGTGTCCTGCTTCTGGGCCGTGGCCGACATCACCAGGTGGTTCTCGACCAGCCAGGCCGTGAGCTCGGCGTCCTCCCGCGCCAACCCGTGCTCCCGGCAGAAGCGGCGCGCATCGACGGCGCCCAGCTGCGAGTGATCGCCGCCGCGCCCCTTCGCGATATCGTGAAACAGGGCCGCGAGATACAGCACTTCGGTGCGCTCGAAGCCGCTCATCAGGCGGCTGCACAGCGGGAACTCGTGCGCGAGCTCGGGTATCGAGAACCGGCGCAGGTTGCGGATCACGCGCAGGATATGCTCGTCCACGGTGTGCACGTGGTAGAGGTCGTGCTGCATCTGTCCCACGATGCGCCCGAAGCTGGGAAGGTAGCGCCCAAGCACGCCGTTCTCGTTCATGCGCCGCAGGGCCCGTTCCACGTGGGACGGGCTTCTCACGATCTGAAGGAAACGCTCGCGGTTCCGGGGGGCGCGCCGGAACGCCGGGTTGATCAGCCGCCGGGCCCGCCACAGGGCGCGCAGCGTCGCCGCGCCCATGCCCTTCAGCTCGTGGCGCTGCTGCAGCAGCAGGAAGCATTCCAGAATCGCGCCCGGCTCGCGCTGGAACAGCCGCTCGTCGCGCGCCTCCAGCAGCTCGTCCCGAGTGCCGAAATGCTCGTTGATCGGGCGGTACTCGTGGTCCCGGGGCGGGGTGATGCGCGCACCGAGGTTCTGCAGCACGATCGCGCTCGACTGTGACACCGCCTTCGCGGTGCGGTGGTAGCGCTGCATCAGCTGTTCGCTCGCCAGGCGATGCGGCCGGTCGTGCAAGCCGATCTCGCGCGCAAGCGCCGTCTGGAAATCGAACAGCAACCGGTCCTCGCGCCGGCCCGCGTGATAGTGCATCCGGATGCGAAGCGACTGCAGGAATTGCTCATGCTGATGGATCTCGCGGGCTTCGGACGGCGTTAACACTCCCCGGCGGGCGAGATCCCGCCAGCTCTTGCCGATGCCTGCGGCGCGGGCGATCCAGAGTATCGTTTGCAGGTCGCGCAGCCCGCCGGCGCTCTCCTTGATGTTGGGCTCCAGCGTGGTGGCTGCGTAGCGCGCGTGGCGCTGCTGCTGCTCGAGCAGCTTGGCCTGCATGAATCCGGCCGGATCGAGCGCGTCCCGCATGCGCCTGACGAAGCGGGCGTACAGATCGCGCTTGCCCGCAAGCAGCCGCGCCTCGAGCAGAGTGGTCTGCACCGTAACGTCTGTCGCGGCGATCGTGACGCATTCGTCCACGGTCCGCACGCTGTGGCCCACCTCGATCCCGCTGTCCCACAACGTGCCGATGAAATCCTCGACCTTGCGCGCGAGGACGGGGTCCGCCGCAGCCGAGAGCAGGATCAGGAGGTCGACGTCCGAGCAGGGAAATTGATCGCCGCGACCGTAGCCGCCCACCGCAGCGAGCGCCGCGTTGCGCGGCATGGCGTGGCTCGCCCACATTTCCTTGAGCTGGCGGTCGACCATCGCGGTCTGGCGTCGCAGCAGGTCACGGGGCGATTCACGGGCGGCGAACTGCTTGCGCAGCTGGGCGCGCTGCGCCGCGAGCCGCTGCTTCCAGTGGCCGACACGCGCCTGAAAGGAGGGCGCAGCGGGGAACACGGCCTGGAGATCAGCCATGCCTCAGGAATCGAGCGCCGGAGGCGGCGGCGCGCCCGCCGAACGCGTGAGCACTTCGTAGCCCGATCCCGTCACCAGCAAGGTGTGCTCCCATTGCGCCGACAGGCTGTGATCCTTGGTCACGACCGTCCAGCCGTCAGCGAGCTGGCGGATTTCCGGCCGGCCGGCATTGATCATCGGTTCGATGGTGAAGGTCATGCCCGGCTCGAGCTTCAGCCCCACGCCCGGCCTGCCGTAGTGCAGCACCTGGGGCTCCTCGTGGAACCGCTTGCCGATGCCGTGGCCGCAGAACTCGCGCACCACGCTGTAGCCGTGGCGCTCCGCGTGTTCCTGTATCGCGTGGCCGATGTCGCCCAGGTGGGCGCCCGGCCGCACCGCCTCGATGCCGTGCCACAGGCAGTCGTAGGTGACCTCGCACAGCCGCCGTGCCTGGATCGACGGGCGACCGAGATAGAACATGCGGCTGGTATCGCCGTGGAAGCCGTCCTTGATGACCGTGACGTCGATATTGATGATGTCCCCCGAGCGCAGCTTCTTGTCGCCCGGCACGCCGTGGCAGACCACGTGGTTCACCGAGGTGCAGATGGACTTGGGGTACGGCTGGTAGCCGGGAGGCGCGTAGTTGAGGGGCGCGGGTGTCGCCGCCTGCACCCCGACGATGAAGTCGTGGCAGAGGCGGTCGAGCTCGCCGGTCGTGGCGCCGACCTTCACGTGGGGCGCGATGAAGTCGAGGACCTCGGCGGCGAGCTGCCCCGCAACACGCATCTTTTCGATTTCCTGCGGGGATTTGATGCTGACGGCCATGGAGCGCGGCCTGCGCCGCGGCAGCGGGTGGTGAGGTACCGGGGTTTTCAAGGACAGCGGATTTTAGTCCAGAACGCCGTCCCACGCACGGGGTGAGGCGCGTCTTGAGAACAGCAAGATTTCCGTGATAAACTAGCAAGTTAGCTTGGTCGATCCCGTATTTTCCGTAATGTCGGGGCGTCCAGCTCAAACCGCACATCTGCCAATGTGAGGGTGGCCGCCCGCAGCAAGTGATCTGGCGGCCTTCTCGGCGGATGGAGGCTCAACCCTTACAGGAGAAGTCTGGCATGTCAGTCACCATGCGTGAAATGCTCGAAGCGGGCGTCCATTTCGGGCACCAAACCCGCTACTGGAATCCGAGGATGGCGCCGTACATCTTCGGGCACCGCAACAAGATCCACATCGTCAACCTCGAGAAGACCCTGGCGATGTACCAGGACGCCGTGAAGTTCGTGCGCAAGCTATCGGCCAACAAGGGCGCCGTCCTGTTCGTCGGCACCAAGCGCCAGGCGCGCGAGATCATCAAGGAAGAGGCGCTGCGCTGCGGCGCGCCCTACGTGGACTACCGCTGGCTGGGCGGCATGCTGACCAACTACAAGACCGTCAAGCAGTCGATCAAGCGGCTGAAGGACATGGAAGCCATGGTGCAGGACGGCTCGATGGACAAGCTGCCGAAAAAGGAAGCGCTGCATTACCAGCGCGAGATCGCGAAGCTCGACCGCAGCCTCGGCGGCATCAAGAACATGAACGGACTGCCGGACGCGCTGTTCGTCATCGACGTCGGCTACCAGAAGGGCGCGGTGGCGGAAGCGAGCAAGCTCGGCATCCCGGTCATCGCGGTGGTGGACACCAACCATACGCCGGAGGGCGTGGCCTACGTGATTCCCGGCAACGACGATTCGAGCCGCGCGATCCGTCTCTATGTCCGCGGCATGGCCGACGCGGTGCTGGAAGGCCACCAGGACAGCCTGACGGAAATCGTGAAGGGCGGCGACGAGTTCGTGGAAGTCGAGGAGGGCGAGGGCGCCTGAGGCGGCGGCTCGCAGCGGCTTCGGGGGCGTGAGCCCCCTTTTTTTAACCAGCAAGGACCGGTGATGGCGGAAATTACGGCGGGCATGGTCAAGGCGTTGCGCGACAGGACCGATGCCCCGATGATGGAATGCAAGAAGGCCCTGGCCGAGGCGGGCGGCGACGCGGGCAGAGCCGAGGAAATCCTGCGCATCAAGCTCGGCAACCGGGCCAGCAAGGCGGCCAGCCGCATCGCGGCGGAGGGCGTGGTCGCCGCGCTTATCGCGGCGGACGGCAAGAGCGGGGCGCTGATCGAGGTCAACTGCGAGACCGATTTCGTGGCCAAGAATCCGGACTTCGTGGCGTTTGCCGGAAACCTCGCGCGGTTGGTGACAGCACAGGCGCCGGCCGACGTGACCGCGCTCTCCGGGCTTGCCCTCGGCGGGGCACCGGTCGAGGAAATCCGCAAGAGCCTCGCCGGCAAGATCGGTGAGAACATCTCGATCCGCCGCTTCGCGCGCCTGTCCGCGAAAGGCCGGCTGACGACATACGTGCATGGAGGAGCAAGGATCGGCGTGCTGGTGGACGTGGTCGGCGGCGATGAGACCTTGGCCAAGGACCTGGCAATGCACATTGCCTTCGCCAAGCCTCTTGCCCTATCCCCGTCCGATGTGCCGGCCGAGCTCGTTGAAAAGGAGCGCAAGATCGCCGCAGCCAAGGCGGCCGAATCGGGCAAGCCGGCCAGCATCATGGAGAAAATGGTGGAGGGGAGCGTCCAGAAGTTCCTCAAGGACGTGGCGCTGCTCGGTCAGCCGTTCGTGAAGAACGACAAGCAGACCGTCGAGCAGCTGCTCAAGGCGGCCAAGGCTTCCATTGGGTCATACGTTTTCTACGTGGTGGGCGAAGGCATAGAGAAAAAGAAGGACGACTTCGTCTCCGAGGTCATGGCGCAAGTCGGCCAGGCGTAAGGGGGGGGCCGCCATGCCGCAGACACCCGCCTACAAGCGCATCCTGCTGAAGCTGAGCGGCGAGGCGCTGATGGGGGGCGACGCCTACGGCATCAACCGCGAGACCGTCGACCGCATCGTCGGTGAAATCGCCGAAGTCGTTAACCTCGGCGTGGAGGTGGCGGTCGTCATCGGCGGCGGCAATATTTTCCGCGGCGTCGCCCCGGCGTCCTCCCACATGGACCGCGCCACCGCGGATTACATGGGCATGCTCGCGACCGTGATGAACGCGCTGGCGCTGCAGGACGCGATGCGGCGCGTCAGCCTGGTGAGCCGGGTCCAGTCCGCGCTCAACATCGAGCAGGTGGTCGAGCCCTACATCCGGGGCAAGGCGATGCGCTACCTGGAAGAGGGCAAGGTGGTCATCTTCGCGGCCGGCACCGGCAACCCGTTCTTCACCACCGACACCGCCGCCGCCCTGCGCGGCATGGAGATGAACGTCGACCTGGTGCTCAAGGCGACCAAGGTCGATGGGGTCTATACTGACGATCCAAAATCCTGCCCTGACGCAACGCGCTACCGGCGGATCTCGTATGACGAGGCGATCACCAGGAACCTCAAGGTGATGGACGCCACGGCGATGACGCTGTGCCGCGATCAGAAGCTGCCGATCAACGTCTTCAGCATCTTCAAGCCGGGGGCGCTGCAGCGGGTCGTATTGGGCGAGGACGAGGGGACTTTCCTGCATAATTGAGGGTTGCGGCGCGCGGGAGGTGCACCATGATTGCGGACGTAAAGAAGACCGCGGAGCAGAAGATGAAGAAGACCGTGGAAACCCTGAAGGGCGACCTGGCGAAGGTCCGCACCGGCCGCGCCCACGCCGGCCTGCTCGATCACATCGTCGTGGACTACTACGGCACGCCGACGCCGATCCCGCAGGTGGCGAACGTGACGCTCCTGGACGCGCGCACGATCGGCGTCAGCCCGTGGGACAAGAAAATGTCGGGCGCGATCGAGAAGGCGATACGCGATTCCGACCTCGGCCTCAATCCGGCAAGCATGGGAGAAACGGTGCGCGTGCCGATGCCCGCGCTGACCGAGGAGCGCCGCAAGGAGCTCATCAAGGTGGTGCGGCACGAGGGGGAGAACGCCCGCGTGGCGGTGCGCAACGTGCGGCGCGATGCCATCCATCATCTGAAGGATCTCCTGAAGCAGAAAAAAGTGGCGGAGGACGAGGAGCGACGGGCGCAGGATGATGTCCAGAAGCTCACGGACCGCCACATCGCCGACATCGACAAGCTGCTGCAGCAGAAAGAATCCGACCTGATGGCCATCTGATGACGGACTTCAAGAGCTCGACTCTCGAGATACCCGACGCGGGCCGCATTCCGCGCCACATCGCCGTCATCATGGACGGCAACGGGCGCTGGGCCAAGCAGCGTTTCCTGCCGCGGGTGGCCGGACACCGGCGGGGGCTCGACGCGGTACGGACCGTGGTGCGCGCCTGCGTCGAGCGTGGCGTGGATTTCCTCACGCTGTTCGCATTTTCGAGCGAGAACTGGCGCCGGCCCGCGGAGGAAGTGTCGTTCCTGATGCAGCTGTTCGTCATCGCGCTCGAACAGGAGATCGGGAAGCTCCACGAAAACGGCGTCCGCTTCCGGGCCATCGGGGACTTGAGCCGCTTCGAGCCGGAGTTCAGGCGGCTCGTCAGCGAGGCCGAAGCGTTGACCGCGGGCAACCAGCGGTTGAACCTCGCCATCGCGGTCAACTACGGTGGCCGCTGGGACGTGCTCCAGGCGGTCAACCGCCTGCTGCGCGATAACCCCGGGCTTGCCGGCGCTGTCAGCGAGCGCGACCTCGCCCCGTATCTCGCGCTGCACTACGCGCCGGAGCCCGATCTCTTCATCCGGACGGGAGGCGAGCAACGCATCAGCAATTTCGTATTGTGGCAGCTGGCCTATACCGAGCTCTACTTCACCGACACGCTGTGGCCCGATTTCGACGCCGCGGCGCTCGATCGCGCCATAATTTCCTACCAGCAGCGCGAGCGTCGCTTCGGGCGTACCAGCGAACAGCTTCCCGAGGATGCCGGCCTGGCTTCGTTCAGCGTTGCGGACACCCGCTCCGCCGACTGAACCATTGCCGGCGGCGCTTGCGGCTGCGTTGGACCGATGTTGATGGCGCGACTGGCCACGGCGGGGGTCCTGCTCGCCGCATGCGTATCCGCGTTGTTTTTCCTGCCCAACCTCTGGTGGACAGCGCTGCTCCTTGCCGCGCTCATGGTCGCCAGCTGGGAATGGGCGGTGCTGGCCGGCCTGCAGCGCGCGGCACGCGGCCTGTTTGCCGGCGGCGTGGCCGCTTCAGCGGTCGCTGTCTGGCTGCTGGTCGCGGAAAGCGCGCAGGGCTCCGGCGGCATCTCCGTCCCGGAATTCCTGATCTACGGCGCGAGCTGCATTTTCTGGTCATTCATTGCCGTGCCGTGGGTGGCGTGGCACTGGCCGGCCCGGTCGAAGCTCGTAATGACGGCGGCCGGATGGATCGTCCTGGTGCCCGCCTGGCTCGCGCTGGCGCGCTTGCAGGCCGATCCCCAACGGCTGCTCGCCGTTCTGGCCATCGTCTGGCTGGCGGATACCGCGGCGTATCTTTGCGGCCGGGCCTGGGGCAGGCACAAGCTGGCGCCGAGCATCAGCCCGGCCAAGACCTGGGAGGGCGTGGCGGGCGCGGTGGCCGCGGTGGCGGTGTATTATGTAGCCCTGTCCGGCGCCGTCCCGGATTGGGGCTGGTTGCAGGGCGTCCGGGGACTGGCGTTGTTTGCGGGCGTGGCGCTGATGGCGGTGGCGGGGGATCTGTTCGAATCGTGGATGAAGCGCCAGGCGGGGGTCAAGGACAGCGGCACGCTGCTCCCCGGCCATGGCGGTGTCCTCGACCGCATTGACAGCATGGCTTCGAGCCTGCCGTTTGCCGCACTCTTGCTGACCTACTCGGGTTAAGCGTCCCTTCTACCATGGACAAACAGCGCCTCACCATACTCGGCTCCACCGGCAGCGTCGGCGCCAGCACGCTGGATGTCGTGGCGCGGCATCGCGATCGGTTCGAGGTCGTGGCGCTCACCGCGCGCCACCAGACTGAAACCCTGTTCAGGCAATGCCTGGCCTTCCGGCCAAAGACCGCCGTCATGCTGGAGCCCGCCGCCGCACGGGAGTTGCAGCAGCGCCTGCGGCAGGCAGGGTTGGATTGCGAGGTGCGTTGTGGCCCGGACGCCCTCGAAGCCGTGGCGAGCCTGCCGGGTGTCGATACGGTCATGGCTGCGATAGTGGGCATCGCCGGGCTGCGTCCGACGCTGGCCGCCGCGCGCGCGGGCAAGAAGGTCCTGCTGGCAAACAAGGAAGCTCTGGTCACGGCGGGCGCGGTATTGATGGACGCAGCGCGAGCAGGCCGCGCGACGCTGCTCCCGATCGACAGCGAGCACAACGCGATATTCCAGGCGTTGCCGCGCGGCTACGGAGATCCGCAGGCTGCCGGAGTCCGGCGCATCCTGCTGACGGCGTCGGGCGGGCCGTTCCGCGCCGTGCCCCTGCACCAGCTCGAGAAGGTGACGCCGGAAGAGGCCTGCGCGCACCCCAACTGGACGATGGGGCCCAAGATTTCGGTAGACTCGGCGACGATGATGAACAAGGGGCTGGAGGTGATCGAGGCGCACTGGCTGTTCAACATCGGGCCGGAGCGCATCGAGGTCGTGGTCCATCCCGAGAGCGTGGTTCACTCCCTGGTGGAGTACATAGACGGCTCGGTGATGGCGCAGCTCGGCAACCCCGATATGCGGACGCCCATCGCCTATGCGCTCGGCTTCCCCGAGCGCATCAATGCCGGAGTCGAATTCCTGGACCTCGCGCGCGTCGGAACGCTGCGCTTCGAGCGGCCCGACCGGGATCGTTTCCCGTGCTTGCGTCTGGCCTACGAGGCGCTCGGCGCGGGCGGCACCGCGCCCGCGGTGCTGAACGCCGCGAACGAGGTCGCGGTGGCGCATTTCCTCGCCGGCTCCCTCGGTTTCGGCCGCATCGCTGCGCTGATCGAGGCGGTGTTGTCCGATGTGTCCACCGGACCGGTCGCGGCACTCGAAGACGTGCTGGCCGCCGATCGCACCGCCCGCGAGCGCGCCGAGGGCTGGCTACGGACGGCACGCCCGGCGGGGGCGGCTGAACCGCTGCGACACGCTGCCCATTCCTGAGCACCGACCGCTGCCGGCAACAGCCATGACACTCCTGATCACCATACTGGCCTTCGTGGTGGCGCTCGGCTGCCTGATCGTGGTACACGAATTCGGCCACTACCTGGTGGCGCGCGTCTGCGGCGTCAAGGTACTGCGTTTCTCGGTCGGTTTCGGAAAGCCGTTATGGTCGAGACCGCTGGGGCGCGACCGCACCGAATGGGTGATTGCTGCTTTTCCCCTCGGCGGGTACGTCAAGATGCTGGACGAGCACGAAGGGGAAGTGGCGCCGGAGGACCTGCCGCGCGCGTTCAACCGGCAGTCGGTGTGGCGGCGCCTGGCCATAGTCGTCGCAGGTCCCGCGGCCAACTTTCTGCTTGCGATCGCGCTCTACTGGGCATTGTTCGTCAACGGATTGCCGGGCATCAAGCCGGTGATTGGAGAGCCGCCGCCCGGCACGCCGGCACATTTCGCCGGCTTTGCGGCGGGCGATACCCTGGTGAAGATCGGCGATGAGCCGGTCGTGACCTGGCAGGATGCCCGCTGGATGCTGCTTCAGCGGGCGGTCCAGAAGTCCGCGGTGACGATCGAGGTGCGCGCCGGCCGCGGCGATCTGGACTGGCGCAAGCTTGATCTGTCGGGCCTGACACCGGCGGATCTCGACAGTGATTTCCTGCGCGCGCTGGGTCTCACGCGGCAACCGCTGAAGTTGAAGCCGGTGATCGGCTCCGTCGTGGCCGGGGGCGCGGCCCAGCGCGCGGGCCTGAAGGCGGGCGACGAAGTCGTTGCGATCGGGAACCAGCGCATTGAAACCTGGGACCAGGTGGTGAAGCTGGTGCGCGCCGTGCCGGGCGTACCGCTCGTTATCGAAGTGCGGCGCGGGGGATCGCCGCAGCCCGCCGTCGGGGTCACTCCCGAAGCCGTGTTCGAGAACGGGATCCGGATCGGCCGGATCGGCGCGGCGCCGCAGGTGGATCGCTCGGCGCTGGCCGATTTGATGGTGGAGGTGCGCTACGGCCCGCTCGAGAGCCTCGCGAAGGCCCTGCACAAGACGTGGGACACCTCCGTGTTCAGCCTGAAGATGCTCGGCAAGATGCTCGTCGGCGAAGTCTCGCTCAAGAACCTCTCCGGGCCGATCACGATCGCGGACTACGCCGGGCAGTCGGCGCAGGGCGGGGCGGCTTCCTACCTGCTGTTCCTCGCGCTCATCAGCATCAGCCTCGGCGTGCTGAATCTGCTGCCGATCCCGTTATTGGACGGCGGGCATTTGATGTATTATACGATCGAGATATTCAAAGGTCGTCCGATTTCGGACCGGGCCATCGAGATCGGGCAGCACGTCGGGATGGCGCTGCTGTTCACGCTGATGGCCTTTGCCCTGTACAACGACATAACCCGCCTGATTAGCGGTTGAATTCATGCGCTGGTTTCGCGCCGCCTGGCTGGTGCTCGCGCTGCACGCGGGAGCGACCTTCGCAATCGAGCCCTTCGTCATCAGGGACATCCGCGTGGAGGGCATCCAGCGCACCGAGGCCGGCACCGTATTCAGCTATCTCCCGGTCAAGGTCGGCGACACCCTGACCGATGAAAAGGCCGCGCAGGCGATACGGGCGCTGTTCGCGACCGGCTTTTTCCGCGACGTCAGCCTGGAGCGCGAAGGCGATGTGCTGGTGGTGGTGGTGCAGGAGCGGCCGTCGGTCGCGCAAGTCGATTTCACCGGCATGCACGAGTTCAACCGCGACCAGCTCATTGCCGGAATGCGCCAGATCGGGCTTGCCGAAGGCCAGGTATTCGACCGCGGGGTGCTCGAGCGCGCGGAGCAGGAGCTGAAACGCCAGTACCTGGGCCGCGGCTACTACGCGGTCAGTATCAGCACGACCGTGACTCCGCTGGAACGCAACCGCGTTTCGCTGAACTTCAACGTCGAGGAAGGCCGGGTCGCGAAAATCCGGCAGATCAGCATTATCGGCGGCAAGACCTTTCGCGAGCGCGAGCTGTTGAACCAGTTCGTGCTGCGCACGCCGGGCATAATGACCTGGTTCAGCAAGCACGACCAGTATTCGCGGCAGAAGCTCTCCGCCGACCTCGAATCGCTGCGCTCGTTCTACTTCGACCGGGGCTACCTCGAGTTCAGCATCGATTCGACCCAGGTCTCGATCACGCCTGACAAGCAGGACATCTACATCACGATCAGCATCTCCGAGGGCAGCAAGTACACGGTGTCCGGCATCAAGGTGGCGGGCAAGATGCTGATACCCGAGGCGGAAGTGCGGAAGCTGATCCGGATCAAGCCGGGCGAGGTCTTTTCGCGCGCGCGCCTCACGGAATCGACCAAGCTCATCAGCGAGCGTCTCGGTAATGACGGCTATGCCTTCGCCAACGTCAACGCCATTCCGGAACTCGACAAGGCAAAACAGCAGGCGGCCTTCACCTTCTTCATCGATCCCGGCCGCAGGGTGTACGTGCGCCGCGTCAACATCGCCGGCAACAGCCGCACGCGCGACGAGGTGATCCGGCGCGAAATGCGGCAGCTCGAGGGTGCCTGGTATTCGGGCGAGCGGATCACGCAATCCAAGCAGCGCGTCGACCGCCTCGGCTACTTCAACGAGGTCAACGTGGAGACGCCGGCGGTACCGGGTACCACGGACCAGGTGGACGTCAACGTGGCTATCGTCGAGAAGCCCACCGGGGTCCTGCTGTTCGGTGCGGGCTTCGGCAGCGGCGACGGGCTCACCTTCTCCGGGTCGGTCTCCCAGCAGAACATCTTCGGAAGCGGCAGGCACGTATCGCTGTCGATCAACAGCAGCCAGATCAATACGGTCTACGCAATGTCCTATACCAATCCGTATTTCACGGTGGACGGCGTGAGCCAGGGCTTCGACCTCTACTACCGCGAGCTTGATCCGTCGGCGAACAACCTGGCGCGCTACAACACCGAAACGCTGGGAGGCCAGTTCCGGATGGGCGTCCCGATAACGGATCTCGATACCATCCATTACGGGCTCGGCTACGAAATCGTCGACATCACCACGTTCAGCGACAGCCCGCTGATTTACCGGGATTACGTGGCGACGTTCGGGCCCAGCAACAGCAACCTGTTCGTGAGTGCCGGCTGGGCGAGCGACGGGCGCGACAGCCTGTTGTATCCCACCAAGGGAACGGTGCAGAAAGCCGCTGCGGAAATCGGCCTGCCCGGCGGGGATCTCAATTTTTACAAGTTGACCTATCAATATCAGCGCTATTTCCCGCTGACGCGCCTCTATACGCTCCTGCTGAACTCGGAATTCGGATACGGCGACGGCTACCAGAATGAACCGCTGCCGTTCTTCAAGAACTTCTATGCCGGCGGCGTCACCTCCGTGCGCGGATTCAAGTCTTATACTATCGGTCCCAAGGACTCCGACGGTAATCCCCGGGGCGGATCCCAGAGGCTGGTCGGCAATGCCGAGTTTCTGTTCCCGTTTCCAGGCCTGGAAAACGACCGGTCGGTGCGGGTGAGCACGTTCATGGACATGGGCTACGCGGGCGACAAGTTTGAATTGGACCAGCTGCGCTTTTCGGCGGGGTTGGCGGTATTCTGGGCGTCACCGCTGGGCCCGCTCAAGATCAGCGTCGCCGCGCCCCTCAAGAAGCAACCCCTTGACGAGACGCAAGTGTTCCAATTCACTATCGGCGGGCTGTTCTGATCCCGCGGAGTTGCCCGTCAGCGGGTCGAGCCAACCGCAAGGAGACTGCTTTGAAGCGCATACATACGACACTCGCCACCCTGGCGCTGGCGTTCATGGTCACGGCGGCCGGCGCCGCCGACATCAAGATCGGCTTCGTGGACGTCGAGCGCATCCGGCGCGAATCGGCGCCCGCCGACCGCGCCAGCAAGCAGCTTGAGAAGGAGTTCGCGCCGCGCGCGCAGGAGCTGCAGCGCCGCGAAGGACAGATCAAGGCTCTGCAAGGCCAGCTCGAGAAGGACGCGGTGACGATGAGCGATAGCGACCGCCGGGCGAAGGAGCAGGAACTCTCCCGCATGAGCGTCGATTTCCAGCGCATGCAGCGCGAATACCGCGAGGACCTCAACATGCGCCGCAACCAGGAGCTGGCGACCCTGTTCGAGCGCGCCGACCGGGTCATCAAGCAGATTGCCGACGCCGAAAAATTCGATCTTATCCTGCAGGAGGCGGTATTCCGCAGCCCGCGCATCGACATCACGGACCGGGTTCTGAAAGCGCTCGCCGAGGGCAAATAGGCGGCGGTCGGCGGCGCGGGACTCCCGACGGTGCGGATCGCGCGGGACGGGAGGCTTCCGGGCTCGCGGTCATGACACGGGACGGACGCACAGCGTACACTTTGCGCGAGATCGCCGGGCGCTTCGGGGGCGAGGTCGCCGGCAATCCGGAAATCCGGGTGCGCGGGGTCGGCACCCTGGAGAACGCCACGCCCGAGTGCATCGCTTTTCTCGCCAACGCGCGTTACCTCCCGCAGCTCAAGACAACCGGCGCCGGCGCGGTGATCGTGGGGGAGGCGGCCCGCAATTCGACGCGGCTGCCGCGCATCGTTTGCTCCAATCCCTATGCGTATTTCGCGAAGGTGTCGGCCCTGTTCCACCCCGCGCCCCCGCCACGGCCCGGGGTGCATGCGAGCGCCGTGATCGACGGCTCCGCGGTCGTCCCGGAGACTGCCGAAATCGGTCCCTGGGTGGTGCTTGGGCGCGACGTGCGGATCGGGGCCGGCTGCATCATCGGCGCCGGCTGCTGTCTCGGGGACGGCGTGGCGATCGGCGGCGGCTCGCGACTGCACGCCAATGTCACCATTTACCGCGATTGCCTGATCGGGGAGCGCGTGACCCTACATTCCGGCGTGGTGATCGGCTCCGACGGTTTCGGCATCGCGATGGAGGAAGGCCGCTGGCTCAAGGTCCCCCAGGTCGGGCGCGCGGTCATCGGGAATGACGTGGAGATCGGCGCCAATACCACGGTGGACCGCGGCGCGCTCGACGACACCGTGATCGAGGACGGCGTGAAGCTCGACAACCTGATCCAGGTGGGGCACAACGTTCACATCGGCGCCCATACCGCGATCGCCGCCTGTGTCGGCATCGCCGGCAGCTCGAGAATCGGCCGCTACTGCAGGATCGGCGGCGCATCGGGCATAGCCGGTCACCTGAGCATTGCCGACCGGGTCGAGATCTCCGCGTTCACCCTGATCACCAAGTCGATAGCCCGGGCCGGAACCTACACCGGCGCTTATGCGTTCGAGCCGCACGCGCTGTGGCGCAAGAACGCGGCCCAGCTCAGGCACCTCGCCGAGCTCGCGGAGCGCGTCCGGCGTCTCGAAAAGGGGCGCAAGCCGCCGAAAAGGAGCAAGCCGTGACCGCCATGGACGTCAACCAGATCCTTGAATACCTGCCTCATCGCTATCCCTTCCTGCTGGTCGACCGCGTGCTGGCCTGTGAGCCCGGGCAGCGCATCGTCGCAATCAAGAACGTGACCATCAACGAGCCGTACTTCCAGGGGCATTTCCCGCACTATCCGGTGATGCCGGGCGTGCTGATCATCGAGTCCATGGCGCAGGCGGCCGCGATACTGACGTTCCACAGCGAACAGGCGCGGCCGGACGACCGCTCGGTGTATTTCTTCGTCGGGATCGACAACGCCCGCTTCAAGAAGCCGGTGGTGCCCGGCGACACCCTGCGGCTCGAAGTCGCCATTGCCCGCCACGTGCGCGGCCTTTGGAAATTCGCCGCGCAGGCCCTGGTGGACGGCGTGCTGGTGGCGGAATCGGAGATCATGTGCACGGTGCGGTCGATCAAGGACAAGGAAACCGGCTGAAGGCGCGCGAGATACGGTCATGAACGCCCCGGCCGCCGCCGTGAAGATACACCCCACCGCCGTGGTCGACGCGCGCGCGCGGATCGCCGCCGATGTCGAGATCGGCCCGTACGCCGTCATCGGGCCGGAAGTCCAGATCGGCGCCGGCTCCCGCATTGGTCCGCATGCCGTGATCACCGGCCACACCCGCATCGGGTCGCAGAACCGGATCCATGCGTTCGTGTCGCTGGGCGAGGCGCCCCAGGACAAGAAATACGGCGGCGAGCCGACCCGGCTCGAGATCGGCGACCGCAACGTGATCCGCGAATTCTGCACCTTCAATCGCGGCACGGTGCAGGATGCCGGCGTGACGCGGGTCGGCAACGACAACTGGATCATGGCCTACGTGCATCTCGCGCACGACTGCCAGGTGGGTAGCCACACCATATTCGCCAACAACGCCCAGCTGGCGGGCCACGTGCACGTGGGCGATTACGCGATCCTGGGCGGATTCACCGGCGTGCACCAGTTCTGTCATGTCGGGGCGCACAGCATCACCGGTATCGCCACGGTGGTGCTGCAGGACATCCCGCCCTTCGTCATGGTCTCCGGCAACCCCTCGAAGCCGTACGGCATCAACGCCGAAGGGTTGAAGCGCCGCGGGTTCGCCGCCGCCACGCTCACCGAGTTGAAGCGCGCCTACAAGACGCTCTACCGCTCCGGCCTGACGCTCGACCAGGCACAGAAGGAACTCGCGCGCCAGGCCCGTAAGTGCCCGGAAATCCAGGTCATGATCGATTTCCTGGCGAGCGCCACGCGCGGCATCGTCCGCTAGGCCCCCTCATGGCCGCGGCCCCGCTCACCATCGGTATCGTCGCCGGTGAAGCCTCCGGCGACCTGCTGGGCGCTCGCCTCATCGCGGCGCTGCGCGCGCACCTGCCCGACGCGCGCTACACCGGCATCGGCGGGCCGCGCATGCAATCCGCCGGCATGGAGGCACTCTACCCGATGGAAAAGCTGGCGGTGCGGGGATACGTCGAAGTATTGCGCCACTATCACGAAATCGCCGGCATCCGGCGCAGGCTGGCGGCGCACTTCCTGGAGCGACCCCCCGCGCTGTTCGTGGGCGTGGACGCGCCGGACTTCAACCTCGACCTCGAGCTCAAGCTGCGTTCGGCCGGCATTCCAACCGCGCATTTCGTCAGCCCCTCGATCTGGGCGTGGCGCGGCGGCCGCATGGGCAAGATCCGGCGCGCCGTCTCGAGGATGCTGGTGATCTTCCCGTTCGAGCAGGCGCTCTACGAGCAGGCGGGGGTCCCCGTGACCTACATCGGGCACCCGTTGGCGGAAATGCTGGCCCAGGCGCCGGGCCGGGCGGCGGCGCGCGAGCAGTTGCGGTTGCCGGCGGCCGCCAAGGTGATCGCGCTGTTGCCCGGCAGCCGGGTGAGCGAACTCGAGCAGATGGCCGATCTGTTCCTCGACACTGCCGGCCAGATTGCGGCGACGGTTCCCGACGCGCTGTTCCTGGTGCCGCTCACGAACCGGCCCACCCGCGACTTGTTCGAGACCGCGCGCTATCGCCGGGACCGCGGAGAGCTGAACGTGACGGTGCTGTTCGGTCATGCGCACGAGGCGATGGCGGCAGCGGACATCGTGCTCGCGGCGTCCGGCACGGCGACCCTGGAGGCCGCTCTGCTCGGGCGCCCGATGGTGATCGCGTACCGCATGCCGCGCGCGTCGTGGTGGATCATGAACAACCGCCGCTACCAGCCGTACGTCGGGCTGCCCAATATCCTGGCCGGTGAATTCGTCGTGCCGGAGTTCCTGCAGGACGAAGCAACGCCCGAAAACCTCTCGCAAGCAGCGCTGAATATCCTGTTCGACCGCACCGTGCATGCCGGTCTCGCGTCGCGCTTCGGCGCACTGGCGGCGGAACTGCGGCAGAACAGCGCCGAGCGCATTGCCGGGGCGCTGCTCCCCCTGCTGGAAGGAAGGGCGCCGGCATGACCCTCGTCTGCGGGGTTGACGAGGCAGGGCGGGGGCCACTGGCCGGCCCGGTGCTCGCCGCCGCGGTGATCCTCGACGCCGGCCGTCCCATTGAGGGCCTGGCCGACTCGAAACAGCTCACTTCGCGCCAGCGCGAATCGCGGGCGCGGGAGATCCGCGCCCGCGCTCTCGCCTGGTCGGTGGCGAGCGCCAGCGTCGAGGAAATCGACGCACTCAACATCCTGCAGGCGAGCCTGCTCGCCATGCGCCGGGCGGTGGAAATGCTGGCGGTGAAGCCGGAGCAGGTGCTGGTGGACGGGCTCCACCGTCCGCTTATGGACATCCCGGTCCGGGCCATCGTGAAGGGCGACACGAAAGTGGCGGCCATCTCCGCCGCATCCATCCTGGCCAAGGTGGCGCGGGACGACGAAATGCGGGCGCTGCATCGCCGGTATCCCGAGTACGGGTTCGACCGCCACAAGGGCTATCCCACCCCGGCGCACCTTGCCGCGTTGTTGGAGCACGGCGTGTCGGTAGTGCACCGGCGCACCTTCGCGCCGGTGCGCGCGTTGCTCGGCATCGGCCAGCAGGCCTGATGCTCGCCGGCTAGGAGAATTCCGAGAGCAGAATTTTCAGCGCGTTGCGTTCGCTCCGTGGCGTGACCAGGGCGCGGCGCGACCGGCACTGGGACCGCAGCGTGCGATAGAACTCCGGTTCGCTCTCGACCCGCCACAAGAGCCGGGCGAGCGCGCGCTCGTCCTCGACCGGGTAGTACCCGGCGTAGCGCCGGCCGAGCATTCCGATGTTCCCCGGGATGCGGGACGCGATTACCGGCACGCCCGCGGCGATCGCCTCCGACACCACGTTCGCGCCGCCCTCCATCCGGGAGCTGATCACCATGAGGCGGCTGCGTGCGAGCAGGCGAAGCGCTTTCCCGTGCGAGACGCCGCCGAGCCAGGTGTAGCGGGGTTCGCGCGCGGCCCAGGAACGCGCGGCTCTTTCCATTTCGGCGCTCATGGCGGCGCCGATGTGGGTGATCCGTATGCGGCTCTCCGGCGGCAGTCGCGCCGCCGCCATGGCGGCCCGAAAGGGGTCCTTTTCTTCCCGCAGGTGTCCGCTCACCACGACCTCGAAGCAGCGCTTCAGCGCGGGCGGCGGCGTTGCGGTAGGCGCCGACTGGTAGATGACCCGGCATTTTCGCCGCAAGTCCGACGCCAGCTCGGCGCATCCCTGTTCCTGCAGCACCACGAGCCGCGTGGCGAGCCGCATGGAGTCCTGCGCACTCGCATCGCGGCGAATATCGCGATAAAGGTCGGTACCGGTCAGCACCAGGATCAACGGCCGGTCGGGATGGTCGGCGGCAAACCGGCTCGCCGGATCGTGGCTGCGGCGGGCGTGCAGGGCGATCATCAGGTCCGCGGGTGTCCCGTCCCAGGCGAGCGCGACCCGGACGTGATGGCCGAGGCCGCGCAGCAACGTGGCCCAGCGCGCGGCGGTGTGGCGGTTGCCGTGGTGCGAACCCGACGCGGCTGGCGTGACGATGACGATTTTCACCAGGCAGTCTTGACGTTACACTTCCAGACTATTTTCGCATGACTGCCGATGGGATATCCCGCCTTGCCCGACGCTGTAACGCTCAGGAGCATGCTGCTTGCCGCGCGCGAACGGACGCTCGAATACGCTCGCGCGCTGACCGGCCCGCAGCTCCTCGGCCCCAGGCTCGCCATCGTCAACCCGCCGCTGTGGGAAATCGGCCATGTGGGATGGTTCCAGGAGCACTGGTGTCTGCGCTACCGGCCGGGGAACGGAAAGGCGCCACCGCTGATCGGGAATGGCGACGCCCTCTACGATTCGGCTGCGGTCGCGCACGGCGTCCGCTGGGACCTGCCGCTGCCCGGGCTCGAGCCCACCCTCGATTACCTTGGCCGGGTGCTGGACGACGTGCTCGAGCGGCTTGACCGGGAAGGCGCCGCCGGGGAACTCGGCTATTTTCTGCAGCTGGCGGCGTTTCACGAGGAAATGCACTGCGAGGCCTTTACCTGCACCCGGCAGACTTTGGGTTACCGGGGACCGGGGCAAGCCGCGTCGACGCGCCCTCACGCGCCGGCGGGCGCATGGCCGGGCGACGCCGAGATCGCAGGCGGCGAATTCCGGCTCGGCGCCGACCCGGGGCAGGGGGGCTTCGTGTTCGACAATGAGAAATGGATGCACCGCGTCGATGTGCTGCCGTTCCGCATCGCGCGCGCCCCCGTCACCCAATCCGAATTCGCGGCCTTCGTCGCCGAGGACGGCTACGCTCGTCGCGAGCTGTGGAGCGCAGAGGGATGGCAATGGCGCGAGCGGGCAGGCGCGCGGGTGCCGCTGTACTGGACGCGGAACGGCGGCGGCTGGTCAAGGCGCGTATTCGACGATGACCAGCCGCTGGCGCCTAATGCTCCGATGGTCCACGTGAACGGGCACGAGGCCGACGCCTGGTGCCGCTGGGCCGGACGGCGACTGCCGACCGAAGCCGAATGGGAATGCGCCGCTGCAACCGCGCCGGGATTGCCCGGGAAGCGCCGTTTTCCCTGGGGAGAAACGGCCCCTGCAGCCCAGGCTAACCTGTTCGGGGTCAGCGGCACCTGTGCCGACGTGGCTGCGTTCGGCGAAGGTGACAGCGGCTGGGGATGCCGGCAGATGTTCGGTAACGTATGGGAATGGACCGCCGATGCGTTCGGGCCGTATCCGGGCTTCGTAGCGGATCCCTACAGGGAGTACTCCGAACCCTGGTTCGGCGACCACAGGGTGCTGCGCGGAGGCTGCTTCGCGACGCGGGCCGGCCTGCTGCGCAATACCTGGCGCAACTTCTACACTCCGGACCGGCGCGACGTGTTCGCCGGCATCCGGACCTGTGCCCTGTGAAGTCCGTCAATTCTTCCGGCAACGCGCGCTACAAGTCGCTGCGCCGCCTCATCGAATCGTCGCAGGAACGCAAGCGCACCGGCCTCTCGGTGCTCGACGGCGCGCATCTGGTGGCCGCGTATCTCGCCCATGCCGGGCGCCCGGAGCAGGTGGCGATCAGCCGCTCCGGCGCGGCAAATCCCGAGATTCGCGCGTTGCTGGCAAGAATGGAACGGACAGAGGTCATAGCGCTGGGCGACGCCCTGTTCAAGAGTCTCTCGCCGGTCGTGACGCCGACCGGCATTCTGGCCCTGGTCAGGACCCCGCGCGAACTGCCCGTCCCGCAGGACATGGACGCCTGCGTCATGCTGGAGGACTTGCAGGACCCGGGGAACCTGGGCTCCATTCTGCGCACCTGCGCGGCCGCAGGCATGAAGCACGTGCTGCTGTCGCGCGGCTCGGTGCACGCCTGGTCACCGCGGGTGCTGCGCGCGGCCATGGGCGCGCATTTCGCGCTCGGTATCCATGAACAGGCGGATTTGCGGGACGTTGCGCGCGTCTTTCCCGGCAGGCTGATCGCGACCCGGCAGCGGGCGCCGCAGACCGTCTTCGATCTCGATCTGAAAGGCAAGGTAGCGCTCTTGTTCGGGAACGAGGGCGCCGGGCTGAGCGCCGGGCTCCAGCAGGCGGCGCACGCGGTGGTCTCGATCCCGATGGCGGGCAAAGCCGAATCGCTCAACGTCGCGGCCGCCGCCGCGGTGTGCCTGTTCGAGCGGGTGCGGCAACTTCGAGTGACGGCTGACGAAGCCGCTTGCAGCTAGTAGATCCGGCGCACGAGCTTTGCCTCGTGCAGGATCGTGGTGGCGAGCTCCTCGACCGATTTGCTGGTGGCATCCAGATAGGGGATGCCCTCCTGCCGCATCAGGGCTTCGGCCTCGCGCACCTCGAACTCGCAGTTGGCGAGCGTCGCGTACTGGCTGCCTGGCCGGCGCTCGTTGCGGATCTGCTGCAGCCGCTCGGGCCTGATGGTAAGCCCGTAGAGCTTGCCGCGCAGCGACCGCAGCTGGGACGGCAACTGCATGCTGCTGAAGTCCTCCGGGATGAGCGGGTAATTGGCGGCGCTGATCCCGTACTGCATCGCGAGGTAGAGGCAGGTCGGCGTTTTTCCGGAGCGCGAAACCCCGACCAGGACGATGTCGGCGTCGCTCAAGTCGCGGTTGGAGACGCCGTCGTCGTGCGACAGCGTGTAATTCACCGATTCGATGCGGTGGTGGTAGTTGACGAAATCCGCGACGTTGTGCGTGCGGCCGATGGCATGGGACGCCCTCAACCCGAACTCGCGCTCGAGCGGCGAGATGAAGATCTCGAAGCAGTCCAGAAACAACGCCTTGGCCTGGCCGATGACTTGAGCGATTTCCGTGCGGGCCAGGGTGCTGATCACGATCGGCCGCGTGCCGTCGTCCTCGCCCTGCAGGTTGATCTGCTTGACGACTTCATGGGCCTTTTCCAGGGAATCCACGAACGGCAGCGTCACCTCGTTCAGGCGCACGCCGTCGAACTGGGTGAGCAGGCTGTGTCCCAGCATCTCGGCGGTAATGCCGGTGCGGTCGGATACGAAGAATGCGGTGCGTTTCGGCGTCATTGGGGCTGTCGGAACCGGGTTTTGCCGGTAAAATAATACCCTTTCCTGCATTGCACAATTCGCTTTCCTGCAGCATATGAGCAGTTCCCCCCTGGTCGTGGATTTTGCTGCACTGCGCATGAGCGATGTGGCGCAGGTCGGCGGCAAGAACGCCTCCCTTGGCGAGATGATTAGCGCGCTCTCCGGGGCGGGCGTACGGGTACCCGGTGGATTCGCCACGACCGCCGGCGCTTACCGGGATTTCCTTGCGCAAGGCGGGCTAGCCCGGCGGATCGCCGAGCGGCTGGGCCGGTTCAACGTGGACGACGTGACGGAGCTGGCGAAGGCCGGAGCGGAGATTCGCGGCTGGATCGTCGCCCAGGAATTCCCGGTCCGGCTCAAGGCGGAGATTGCGGACGCGTACCGCAAGCTGGCCAATGGCGCCGCCGGGGACGCCACGTTTGCGGTGCGCTCCTCCGCCACGGCAGAGGACCTGCCGGATGCGTCCTTTGCCGGCCAGCAGGAAACCTTTCTCAACGTGCACGGGCTGGAGAACGTATTTTCCGCCGTGAAGCAGGTATTCGCCTCCCTCTACAACGACCGGGCCATTTCGTACCGGGTGCACACCGGCTACGCGAACGACAGCGTCGCGCTCTCGGCGGGCGTGCAGCGCATGGTGCGGAGCGACCTGGGCGCGAGCGGCGTGCTCTTCACGCTCGACACCGAATCGGGCTTCGACCAGGTGGTGTTCATCACCGCCGCCTACGGACTGGGCGAGACCGTGGTGCAGGGCAAGGTCAATCCCGACGAGTTCTACGTCTATAAGCGCGGGCTTCGCGAAGGCCGGCCTGCGATCCTGCGGCGCGGCCTCGGCTCGAAGGCGGTCAAGATGGTGTACACCGACGACCGGCAGGCAGGGCGTTCGGTGAAGATCGTCGAGGTGCCCGAAGCCGAACGCCGGCGCTTCTCCATCACGGATGCGGAAGTGGAGGAGCTCGCCCGCTACGCGGTAGCGGTCGAAGGTCACTACGGGCGGCCCATGGACATCGAATGGGCCCGGGATGGCATCGACGGCCGGCTCTATGTGCTTCAGGCCAGGCCCGAGACCGTGAAGGCGGGCGAGCGGGCCGACACGCTGCGCCGCTACCGCCTCAAGCAGCGCTCGGAGGTCCTCGCCACCGGCCGCGCGATCGGGCAGAAGATCGGCAGCGGCCCGGTGCGGATCGTCAAGAATGCCACCGAGATGTCGCGGGTGCAGGCCGGCGACGTGCTGGTGACGGATATGACGGATCCGGACTGGGAGCCGGTGATGAAGCGCGCGGCGGCGATCGTCACGAACCGCGGCGGCCGCACCTGCCATGCCGCGATCATTGCCCGGGAGCTGGGCATCCCGGCGGTCGTCGGCTGCGGCGATGCGACGCAGACCCTCAAGGACGGGCGCCCGGTCACGGTGTCATGCGCAGAGGGCGATACCGGCTTCGTGTACCGGGGCCTGCTCGAGATCGAGGTGATCGACCTGTCGCTCGAAACGCTGCCCAAGCCCCCGGTCAAGATCACGATGAACGTCGGCAATCCCGAGCTGGCGTTCGAGTTCCGGCGCCTGCCCAACGAAGGGGTGGGGCTCGCGCGCCTGGAGTTCATCATCGCGCGGATGATCGGCGTGCACCCCAGGGCCGTGCTGGCCTATCCCGACCTGTCGCCGGACATCAAGGTGGCGGTGGAAGAGCACAGCGCCGGCTATCCCGACCCGGTGACGTTCTACGTGGAGAAGCTGGTCGAAGGCGTGTCCACGCTGGGTGCCGCGTTCTGGCCCAAGCCGGTCATCGTGCGGCTGTCCGACTTCAAGTCCAACGAATACTCGAGCCTCACGGGCGGCGCGCGCTACGAGCCGCGGGAGGAAAACCCCATGCTCGGCTTTCGCGGGGCGGGCCGCTACGTCGCGCCCTCGTTCCGCAGCTGTTTCGAGCTCGAGTGCCGCGCCCTGAAGAAGGTGCGCGACGAAATGGGGCTCGTCAACGTCGAGATCATGGTGCCGTTCGTGCGCACCGTCACCGAGGCGAAAAAGGTGCTGGAGCTGCTGGCCGCCAACGGGCTGAAGCGCGGCGAGAACGGCCTGCGGGTCATCATGATGTGCGAGATCCCCTCGAACGCGATCCTCGCCAGCCAGTTCCTCGAGCATTTCGACGGATTCTCGATCGGGTCGAACGACCTGACGCAGCTCACGCTCGGCCTGGACCGTGATTCGGCCGTCATCGCCGAGCAGTTCGACGAGCGCGATCCGGCCGTGAAGCAGATGCTGCATCTGGCCATCGCTGCCTGCCGCAAGGCCGGAAAGTACGTCGGCATCTGCGGCCAGGGTCCGTCCGACCACCCGGACCTCGCGAAATGGCTGATGGACGAGGGCATCGAGAGCCTTTCCCTCAACCCCGACACCGTGGTGGAGACCTGGCTCTACCTGGCGCGCGAGGCCGCAAACGCGCCGAAGGGTTGAGCAAATACAAGAATGCGTTGGCCGCGGCGACGTTTTTCGATAAAATAACGAAACCGCTGGCTTATGCGATGACGACTAAATATATCTTTGTCACGGGTGGGGTGGTTTCCTCTCTGGGCAAAGGCATCGCCGCCGCCTCGCTGGCCGCCATCCTCGAATCGCGCGGCCTCAAGATCTCGATGGTCAAGCTGGACCCCTATCTCAACGTGGATCCGGGAACCATGAGCCCGTTCCAGCACGGCGAAGTCTTCGTCACCGAGGACGGCGCGGAAACCGACCTCGATCTCGGCCACTACGAGCGCTTCCTCCACGCCAAGATGTCGAAGCGCAACAATTTCACCACCGGCCAGATCTATGAGAGCGTAATCAAGAAGGAGCGCCGCGGCGACTACCTGGGCGGCACGGTGCAGGTGATTCCCCATATCACCGACGAAATCAAGCTTTTTATCCGCCGCGGGGCGGGAGAGGCCGAGGTGGCGATCGTCGAGATCGGCGGCACCGTCGGCGATATCGAGTCGCTGCCGTTCCTGGAGGCGATCCGCCAGATGGCGATCGAGCTCGGGCGCGGCAACACCTGCTTCATCCATCTGACGCTCGTACCGTACGTGGCGGCGGCGGGGGAGATCAAGACCAAGCCCACCCAGCATTCGGTCAAGGAGCTGCGCGAGATCGGTATCCAGCCGGACGTGCTCCTGTGCCGCGCCGACCGGCGGCTTCCGGACGACGAGCGGCGCAAGATCGCGCTCTTCACCAATGTCGCTGTCGAAGCGGTGATCTCGGCGGTGGACGTGGACAGTATCTACCGCATTCCGACGTTGCTGCATGCCCAGAACCTGGACGACATAGTCTGCCGCATCCTGGGACTCGACCCGGGTCCGGCCAATCTTTCGAGCTGGGAGCGGCTGGTCCACGCGCTGGAAAACCCGCAGCGCACCGCCAACATCGCCCTGGTCGGCAAGTACGTGGACCTGACCGAATCGTACAAGTCGCTGACCGAGGCGTTGATCCATGCCGGCATACATACCGGCGCCCGGGTCAAGATCCACTACATGGATTCGGAGAACATCGAGAAGAACGGCACCGGGTGCCTCAGCAACATGGACGCGATCCTGGTTCCGGGCGGCTTCGGCAAGCGCGGGGTCGAAGGCAAGATCAAGGCGATCCGCTATGCACGCGAGAACAGCGTGCCGTACCTCGGCATCTGCCTCGGCATGCAGCTCGCGGTGATCGAATATGCCCGCAACATGGCGGGACTGGCCGGCGCCCACAGCACGGAGTTCGACCCGGACACCCCGCACCCCGTGATCGCCCTGATCACCGAATGGCAGGACCGGGACGGCCGCATCGAGCGGCGCGACGCCAAGTCCGATATGGGCGGCACCATGCGCCTCGGCGGGCAGGAATGCGTGCTCGAGGCCGATTCCATCGTGCGCCGCGTCTACGCACAGGATCGCATCATGGAGCGCCATCGCCACCGTTACGAGGTGAACAATCATTATCTGCCCCGGCTCAAGGTGGCGGGGCTGAAGGTGAGCGGGACGTCGGCGACGGGCGACCTGTGCGAGATGATGGAGTTGCCGGGGCACCCCTGGTTCGTCGGCTGCCAGTTTCATCCCGAGTTCACTTCGACACCGCGCCAGGGCCACCCGTTGTTCAAGGCATTCGTGCAGGCGGCCTTGACCCAGGCCCGGCCCGAAGCCGGCAGGTCGGGAGATCCCGGGCGGCTGAAAAGTATCGCTTGAGAGGCCGCGCCGTGACCTCCCGCCAGCGACGCTCGCACCCGGCGCCGCAGCACGGCACACCACCCTCCGGCGCTGTCATCGAGCTGTGCGGCTTCAAGGCCGGGCTGAGCGAGCCGCTCTTTCTCATCGCCGGACCGTGCGTGGTCGAGTCCCGGGAGCTCGCGCTCGATACCGCTGGCGAACTCAAGGAAATCTGCCAGCGTCTCGGCCTGCATTTCATCTACAAGTCGTCCTATGATAAAGCCAATCGGACATCGATTAAATCCTTTCGTGGCATGGGGATGGACAAAGGTCTTGATATTCTGGATGAGGTCAGGAGGAAGGTGGGCGTGCCGGTACTGACGGATGTTCACGAGATTGCAGACATTGCCGCCGCCGCCGCCGCCGTGGACGTGCTGCAAACGCCCGCTTTCCTCTGCCGGCAGACCGATTTCATCTGCGCAGTCGCCGCTACCGGCAAGCCCGTCAATATCAAGAAAGGGCAGTTCCTCGCGCCTGGCGACATGAAAAACGTGGTGGACAAGGCGAAATCGGCCAGCAAGCGCGACAACATACTGGTCTGCGAGCGTGGCGTGTCGTTTGGCTACAACAATCTCGTGTCCGACATGCGCTCGCTCATGATCCTGCGCGAAACCGGCTGCCCGGTGGTATTCGATGCCACGCATTCGGTCCAGTTGCCCGGCGGGCAGGGCGCCTCGAGCGGCGGCCAGCGTGAATACGTGCCGGTGCTGGCGCGGGCGGCGGTGGCGAGCGGCATAGCGGGGTTGTTCATGGAAACGCATCCCCAGCCCGAGAAAGCGCTATCCGATGGCCCCAACGCCTGGCCGTTGAAGCTCATGCAGCCGCTGCTCGAAACGTTGAAGGCGCTGGATGCCATGGTAAAGAGCCGCGGTTTCGCCGAGACATTGCTATAGATCGTCAACCACCGGTAGGAACAACAATGAGTGCGATCGTCGACGTGATTGCGAGGGAGATACTGGACTCGCGCGGAAACCCGACCGTGGAAGCGGACGTCCTGCTGGAGTCCGGCGTGCTGGGGCGCGCGGCCGTGCCGTCGGGCGCCTCCACCGGCAGCCGCGAGGCCATCGAACTGCGCGACGGGGACGCCGGGCGCTACGGCGGCAAGGGCGTGCTGAAAGCGGTGGAGCACATCAACACCGAGATCTGCGAGGCCGTCATCGGCGTGGACGCCACCGAGCAGAGCTTCGTGGACAAGGCGCTGAACGACCTGGACGGCACCGAGAACAAGTCGCGCCTCGGCGCCAATGCGATCCTGGCCGTGTCGCTGGCCGTGGCCAAGGCGGCGGCCGAGGAATCGGGCCTGCCGCTGCACCGCTACCTGGGCGGGGCGGGCCCGCTGGCCATGCCGGTGCCGATGATGAACGTGATCAACGGCGGCGCGCACGCCGACAACAGTCTCGACATGCAGGAATTCATGATCGTCCCGGTTGGCTTTTCCTCGTTCCGGGAAGCGCTGCGCTGCGGCGCCGAGGTATTCCACGCGCTGAAGAAACTGCTCACGGACCGCGGGCTGTCGACCGCCGTGGGCGACGAAGGCGGCTTCGCGCCGCGCCTGCCGCGGCACGAGGCCGCGATCAAGACGATACTGGAGGCGATCGAGGGCGCTGGCTACCAGCCGGGCGAGCAGGTGGCGCTCGCGCTGGACTGCGCGAGCTCCGCGTTCTACGAGGACGGCGAGTACACGCTCGCGGCGGAGGGGCTGTCCATGACCGCGGAGCAGTTCGTGGACTTCCTCAACGGCTGGGTGGAGAAGTACCCCATCATCAGCATCGAGGACGGGATGGCGGAGGACGACTGGGATGGCTGGAAGCTGCTCACGCGGCGCCTCGGCCGGAAGGTGCAGCTGGTCGGAGACGATCTCTTCGTCACCAATACCCGTTTCCTCAAGCAGGGGATCGACAAGGGCGTCGCCAACTCGATCCTGATCAAGGTCAACCAGATCGGGACCCTGACCGAGACCTTCGCGGCGATCGAGATGGCGCGCCGCGCCGCTTATACCTGCGTCGTGTCGCACCGCTCGGGCGAAACGGAGGACACCACGATCGCGGACATCGCGGTCGCGTCCAACGTGCTGCAGATCAAGGCCGGGGCGTTGTCCCGTTCGGACCGTCTCGCCAAGTACAACCAGCTCCTCCGCATCGAGGAAGACCTGGGGGAAACAGCCAGCTATCCGGGTCGCGGGGCGTTCTATCAACTGAAGTGAGGCGAGAGGTGTGAGGCGTGAAGGTGCTGACCCTGACGCTCGCGACGCTCATAGCCCTGATCCAGTATCCGCTGTGGCTCGGCAAGGGCAGCTGGCTGCGGGTCTGGGAAGTGGACCAGCAGATCCGCGCGCAGCGCGAAACCAACCGCCAGCTGCAGGCCCGCAATAACGCGCTCGAGGCCGAAGTGCGCGATCTCAAGGTGGGGCTGGAAGCGGTCGAGGAGCGGGCGCGCAGCGAGTTCGGCATGATCCGGCAGGACGAGATTTTTTACCAGGTGCTCGACGTTGCGCCGCCCGCCCGCGTTCCCGGGCCCGCGCGGCCCTGACATGAGCGCGTCACGGGGAGCAGGCCCCGCCACGGTCATCGACGGGGTAGCCGCCGCGCGCGAAGTCCATGCCCGGCTCAGGGCCCGCGTTGCGGCGCTCGCCGGATCGAACGTCCGTCCCGGCCTCGCCGCGATCATGGTGGGCGACAATCCCGCCTCGAAGATTTATCTCCGCAACAAGGTGCGGGCCTGCGACGAGACCGGTGTCCGTTCCGAGGTTCACGGCTTGCCGGCCGACGCCCCGGCGTCCGCCGTGCTCGCGACGTTGGAGAGCCTCAATCGCGACGCGCAGGTGCACGGCATTTTGCTGCAGCTGCCGTTGCCGCCCCATCTCGACGCCGAGCGCATCATGCAGAACCTCGCCCCGGAAAAGGATGTCGACGGTCTCACCTGGGCGAGCCTCGGAGCGCTCGTCACCGGGCGGGCGGCATACGAGCCCTGCACACCGGCCGGCGTGATCGCCTTGCTGGAGCGCGCCGGCGTGGTCCTGGACGGCCGGGACGCGGTGGTGGTCGGGCGCAGCGCCATCGTCGGCAAGCCGATGGCGCTGATGCTGATGGCGCGCGGCGCAACCGTGACGATCTGCCACAGCCGCACGCGGGACCTCGCGGACCATACGCGGCGCGCCGACGTGCTGGTGGCTGCCGTCGGCCGGGCGCGGCTCATTACCGGGGACATGGTGAAGCCCGGCGCGGCGGTGATCGACGTCGGCATCAACCGGCTGCCGGACGGAAAGCTCGCCGGCGACGTCGATTTCGAGGCGGTGCGCAAAGTCGCCGGGTGGGTCACGCCGGTGCCGGGCGGCGTCGGGCCGATGACCGTCGCCATGGCCATTGTCAACACGGTCCGTGCCGCTGAACGCAGCGTCGAGTTGCGGCCGGCATGACGCCCGGCGGGACTCAGCACGAAAAGCTGTTCGAGAAATTCAGCAGCAGATCCGGACTGAGGTAACCGCGAAACGCCAGATAGGCGACGAGGGCGGCCAGCGTGGCGAGTATCAGCCACAGCAGGAGGCGTTTCCCCTGGGTCATGTGAACGTTGAGCATCGCGCCGCCTCCATTATTGCACAGGACCCTGCGGGCCCGGCGCTGTCGCGGGCGCCGCATATGAATAGAAGTCGCGGTTATGAGCCGGCGCGCAACCGGTTGATATAATTTTCTGTTTTCATCCGGACCGGCTCGAACATTGGCAGCGGACACCATTCCCGTCACCGCCTCGGGGCTCGCCTTCGGCGACCTGTATCGCCGCGAGGGATTGCTGGCGCTCGACCGCGAATTCCTCGCGGGGATGGGCCGCGCCGACGAAGCGCTCCGTGAACGGCTGGTGCGCGCCCGCGCGGAGCCGTCGGCGCTGGCGCCCAAGCAGGAATCCGAACTGCTGCTCGCGCTGGCGCCGCACCTCGAGCGGTTCATCGCCCGCCTGTTCGGCATCGAGGCGGAGGTCCTGGCGCTTGCCACAAGACATCACGATCTGGCACCGCTGCACGCCGTCAAGCGGCAGTTCGTCCAGCGCAAGGCCATGCACGGCATCAAGCCGCGGGACGCGCAGGGTATCGACGGGCCGGCGCTCCGGGTCGAGCTGGAACGGGAGTTCGGCGAGTCTTTCAGCGAGCTCGCCTTCGCGCGTCACGTCACGCGCTGGCAGCAGGACGAAGCGGGAAACGCGGCGCAACTCGACAAGGCGCTGCGTTACGCAGCGTGGGCCGCTTACTCCAGCGAGGGCAGGAAGCGACATCGGCCGGGCGTGCTGTTCAAGGCGCCTGCCAAGCTCGATCCCCAGCGCCTCATACCCGTGGTGACCGATGCGTCCGGCGGTTTCAAGAGCCACCGCGTGGACGGCGCGCACCGCCGCCGTCGCGAGGGTTTCGGGCTGACCGACCCCGGCACCGACCTCGTGGGCGCGCTGGACGAGGCGAATTACTGCATCTGGTGCCACGAGCAAGGCAAGGATTCCTGCTCGAAGGGCCTGATGGAGAAAGGCGCCGCGGGGCGGGGCGCGGCCGCGTTCCGGAAGAGCCCGTTCGGCGTGACACTGGCGGGTTGTCCGCTCGACGAGAAAATCTCCGAATTCCAGCAAGCCAAGGCGGCGGGCAACGCGCTCGGCGCGCTCGCCATCATCGTCGTCGACAACCCGATGGTCGCGGCGACCGGTCACCGCATCTGCAACGACTGCATGAAATCCTGCATCTACCAGAAGCAGGAGCCGGTCAATATTCCCCAGGCCGAAACGCGCACGTTGAAGGACGTGCTGGAGCTGCCGTGGGGCTTCGAGATCTATTCGCTGCTCACGCGCTGGAACCCGCTCAACCTGCGGACGCCCTGGCCGCGGCCGGCCACCGGCAAGCGCGTGCTGATCGCCGGCATGGGCCCGGCGGGAATCGCGCTGGCGCATTACCTGATGAACGACGGGCACACGGTGGCCGGCATCGACGGGCTCAAGATCGAGCCGCTGCCCGCGGAGCTGTCCGGCGTCACCGCCAGCGGCTCGCGCGTGCCGTTCCGGCCGGTCCGCAACATCAAGGAGGAGCTGTACGAGGCGCTGGACGCCCGCGTCATGGCGGGATTTGGCGGCGTGGCCGAGTACGGCATCACCGTGCGCTGGGACAAGAACTTCCTCAAGGTGATCCGCCTGCTGCTGGAGCGCAGGGGCGAGTTCGCCCTGTTCGGGGGCGTGCGCTTCGGCGGCACGTTGACGGCGGATGATGCCTTCGAGCTCGGTTTCGACCACGTCGCCCTTGCCATCGGGGCCGGCAAGCCGACGGTCCTCGACCTGCCCAACGGCCTCGCGCGCGGGGTGCGCACGGCTTCGGATTTCCTGATGGCCCTCCAGCTGACGGGGGCGGCCAAGACCGATTCGCTCGCCAACATGCAGTTGCGGCTGCCCGTGGTCGTGGTGGGCGGCGGCCTGACGGCCATCGACACCGCCACCGAGTCCCTGGCCTACTACCCCCTGCAGGTCGAGAAATTCCTGAGCCGCTACGAGCGGCTGGCGCGCGAGCACGGCGAGGCCGCCGCGCGGATCGCCTGGACCGAGGAGGAGCGCCTGATCGCCGACGAGTTCCTCGCCCACGGACGCGCCCTGCGCTCGGAACGCATGCGCGCGGAAGCGGAGGATCGCGAGCCGCGCCTGCTCGAGCTGCTCGATGCGTGGGGCGGGGTCACCATCGCGTACCGCAAGCGGCTGATCGACAGCCCGTCGTATATGCTGAACCACGAAGAAGTGCAGAAAGCGCTGGAGGAGGGCATCCGCTTTGCGGAGGGCCTGACGCCGCTCGCCATCGAAGTGGATGCCTGGGGCCACGCGCGCGCGTTGCGCGTCCTGGCGCAGCAACGCGGCGACGGCGGAAAATGGACCGGCACGAAACACGTTGAGTTGCCGGCCAGGTCGATACTGATCGCCGCCGGCACCCAGCCGAACACCGTGCTGGCGCGCGAGGATGCGTCGCATTTCGGGCTCGACGGCCGGTACTTTCAGGCGTGCGACGAATCGGGTCATCCCGCGGCGCCGGAACCGGCGATTTCCAAGCCCGCGGTCCCGCGCGTCCTGTTGTCGCGCCGCGGCGACGGCCGCTTCATGAGCGCCTTCGGCGACGTCCATCCGTCCTACTTCGGCAACGTGGTGAAAGCGATCGGCAGCGCCAAGCAGGGCTATCCGGCCGTGTCGCGCGTGCTGGAGACGGTGGAACCGGCATCGCGCCTGTCCGACGGGGAATTCGCCGCGCGCCTCAACGACGGGCTGCGCGCGACCGTGCACGAGGTGGCGCGCCTGACCCCGCTCATCGTGGAAATCGTGGTGCGGGCGCCGTTCGCGGCGCGCCGCTTCCGGCCGGGGCAGTTCTACCGGCTGCAGAATTTCGAGACGCTGGCGGCGCTTGCCAATGGCACGCGCCTCACGATGGAAGGCCTCGCGCTGACCGGTGCCTGGGTGGATCCCGGGCGCGGGCTCATCTCGCTGATCACGCTCGAAATGGGCGGTTCCTCCGACCTGTGCGCGCTGCTCAAGCCCGGCCAACCGGTGGTAGTGATGGGGCCGACCGGCACCCCCACCGAGATACCGGCCAATGAGACGGTGGTGCTCGCCGGCGGCGGGCTGGGCAACGCGGTGCTGTTCTCGATCGGCCAGGCCATGCGCCGCGCCGGCAACCGGGTGCTGTACTTCGCCGGCTACAAGCACATGATGGACCGCTACAAGGTCGCGGAGATCGAGGCGGCCTCCGACGTCGTGGTGTGGTGCTGTGACGAGGAACCGGGGTTCACGCCCGACCGCCCGCAGGACAAGACCTTCGTCGGCAACATCGTGCAGGGGATGCACGCCTACGCCAGCGGCGCGCTCGGCGTGCAGCCGATCCCGTTCAATGCCGCGGACCGGGTCATCGCGATCGGGTCGGACGGGATGATGGCCGCGGTGGCGCACGCGCGGCAGGAGCTGCTCAAGCCCTACCTCAAGCCGGGGCACCGCGGCATCGGCTCGATCAATTCACCCATGCAATGCATGATGAAGGAGATCTGCGCGCAGTGCCTCCAGCCGCAGGTGGACCCGGGCACCGGTCACGTGAGCTACGTGTTCTCCTGCTTCAACCAGGACCAGCCGCTGGAGCGGGTGGACTGGCCGGCGCTCGATGCCCGGCTGCGTCAGAATTCGGTGCAGGAAAAGCTCACCGCCGGGTGGGTCGACCACTGCCTGGTGGCCACCGGCGACCGCAAGATGCCGCGCGTCTAGGCACGGGCCGGCGTTGCTGCCTCGCGCACCGCCGTGCCCAGCGTTCCGACGAGCTCGTCGATCTGGCCCTTGCTGATGATCAGCGGGGGCGACAGCGCGACGATGTCGCCCGTGACGCGGACCATGACGCCGCGCTCGTAGCACTTCAGGAATACCGCGTAGCCGCGCGCTCCCGGCTTGCCGGGCAACGGCTCGAGCTCGATCCCCGCCATCAATCCGTAATTCCGCACATCGATCACGGGGCCCACGCCCTTCAGAGCGTGCACGGCATCCTCGAAATAGGGCGCGAGTTCCCGCGCGCGCTCGAACAGGGCTTCCTCGTGATAGACCGCGAGCGTCGCCTCCGCCGCCGCCGTGGCGAGAGGGTGGCCGGAATAGGTGTAGCCGTGGAAGAATTCGATCGAGTCGGGCGGGGCGCTGTTCACGATGGTGTCGTGGATCTCCCGGCGCACCACGACGCCCGCCAGCGGCACGGTGCCGCTGGTCACGCCTTTCGCGAACGTGATCAGGTCCGGCGCCACGGAAAAGGTCTGGGCTGCGAACGCGCGGCCGGTCCGGCCGAAACCGGTGATCACCTCGTCGAAGATGAGCAGCAGATCGTGCCGGTCGCAGATCGCCCGCAGCCGCTCGAGGTAGCCTTGCGGGGGCACCAGCACGCCGGTCGAGCCCGCCACCGGTTCCACGATCACCGCCGCGATGTTGGTCGCGTCGTGCCGGGCGATGATGCGCGTTTCCAGCTCGTCCGCGAGATGCGCGCCCCATGCGGGCTGCCCGCGGCTGAAGGCGGTGTGCGCGAGGTCATGCGTGTGCGTAAGGTGATCGACGCGCGGCAGCATGCTGCCGAAGGCCTTGCGGGTGGCGGGTATCCCGCCGACCGAAATGCCGCCAAAGCCAACCCCGTGGTAGCCGCGGTCGCGGCCGACCAGCACGTTGCGGTGCCCCTCGCCGCGCGCGCGATGGTAGGCGAGGGCGATTTTCAGCGCCGTGTCGACCGCCTCGGAGCCGGAATTACTGAAGAACACGTGATCGAGGCCCTCCGGCGCGAGCTGCGCGACCAGCGCGGCGGCGCGGAATTCCCCGGGATGCCCCATCTGGAATAGCGGAGAATAGTCGAGGGTTTCCGCCTGGCGCCGGATCGCCTCGACGATCCGCGGGCGGCAGTGACCGGCATTGACGCACCACAGCCCGGCCGTGCCATCGAGCACCTTGCGGCCGTCTTCCGTGGTGAAATGCATGTCCCTGGCGGAAACCAGGATGCGCGGCGCCGCCTTGAACTGGCGGTTCGCGGTGAACGGCAGCCATAACGGCTCGAGGGGATAGTCGCGCGGAGGCATGTGCGGGATCGGGCGCAGTAGCGTATTTTGCCAGCGCCGCCGGGGTTCAGCCATACTGCGTGAGAATCGGTGGTGCCGCCATGCCGCGCTTCTTCTTCCCCCTGTTGCTGCTCCCCGCGCTGGGCCTGGCCCAGCCCGAGGTCAACGTGGGCTCCAAGCGCTTCACCGAGTCCTACATCCTGGCCGAGATCGTCACGCGCACGGTGGAGGCGGCAGGTGAGGCCCGCGCCGTGCACCAGCAGGGGCTGGGCAACACGGCCATCCTGTTCACCGCGCTGAAGAGCGGCGCAATCGACGTCTATCCGGAGTACACCGGCACCGTTGCCCTGGAGCTACTGGGCCTGAAGAGCGTGCCGGGTCTTGCGGAGCTCAACCGCGAGCTCGCGCGCCACGGGCTCGCTGCCGGAGTGCCGCTGGGGTTCGGCAACCGCTACGCGCTGGCGATGCTCGAGAGCCGTGCCGGGGCGCTTGGCATCCTACGCATCTCCGATCTGGCTGGGCATCCGGCGCTGCGGCTGGCGCTGTCCCAGGAATTTCTCCATCGCAGGGACGGCTGGCCGGCCCTGCAGCAGGCCTATCGGCTGTCGTTCGCGGAGGTCCGCGGCCTCGATCACGGACTCGCCTACGAGGCGCTCGCCGGCGCGCAGATCGACGTCATCGACGTCTACTCGACCGACGCCAAGATCAGCCGCTACCGCCTGCGGGTCCTGCAGGACGACAGGCGGTTTTTCCCCGCATACGATGCGGTGCTCCTGTACCGCGCGGATTGGCCCGCGCGATACCCGAAGTCATGGCAGGCATTGCAGGACATCGCCGGGGGGATCAGCACGGAACAGATGATGCGCATGAATGCAGCGGCGGAACTCTCGGCCGAGTCATTTCCGAAAATCGCCGGCGACTACCTTGCGGGCCGCTTCGCCAGGGCCGGCGCGGAGCCGCAGCGCGAACGGAGGTCGTTCTTGCCCGCCCTGCTGGGCCCCGATTTCTGGCGGCTGACGATGCAACATCTGATGCTGGTATTCGCCTCGCTCGGGCTGGGAATTGCGGCGGGCGTGCCGCTCGGAATATGGGCAAACCGCGCGCCGCGGGCCCGTGCCTGGATACTGGGCGGGGCCGGCGTGCTGCAGACGATGCCGTCGCTCGCGCTGCTCGCCTTTCTGATCGCGGCGCTCGATCGCATCGGCACGGTGCCGGCCATCATCGCGCTGTTCCTGTACTCTCTGCTCCCGATCGTGCGCAATACGGAGACCGGGCTCTCCGGGGTGCCGCGTTCCCTGAAGGACTCGGCGACGGCGCTGGGGCTCGAGGCGGGGGCGCGGTTGCGCCTGATCGAGCTGCCGCTGGCGGCGCGCACCATTCTCGCCGGCATCAAGACTTCCGCCGTCATCAACGTGGGCACCGCCACCATCGCGGCTTTCATCGGGGCGGGCGGCTACGGCGAACGCATCGTCGCCGGGCTCGCGGTCAACGATCATGCCTTGCTGCTCGCGGGGGCGGTCCCGGCGGCGGTCATGGCGCTCGCGGTCCAATGGGGCTTCGATGCGCTCGATCGCCTGCTGATATCGCCGGGCCTGCGCCAGTCCGGACCGCCTGCCGGCTGACGCCCCGGCAGCACCGGGCGGCGGACCGCCCGCGCCCGGCCTGGCAGCCTGTGCAGGGGTGGGTCCAGGGGCCATATGAACTAATTTTGGGCGGCCGTGTCAGTTGCATTAGCGATCGGCTTCCATGTCATCCAGGCGCGCTTCGGGCGGGTATACTTGCCGTTTTGTCCGGTTGGTTCTGCCGCCCGACTCGGATAACAAGAAAGTCAGGGACGGGTTAGATGAGCGATCGCGAAGTCGATCAGCAGTTGGTCGAGCGCGCGCAACGCGGCGACAAGAAAGCGTTCGAGTTGCTGGTCAGCAAGTACCAGCGCAAGCTCGCCCGGCTGCTCTCGCGCTTCATCCGGGACGCGACCGAGGTGGAAGACGTGACGCAGGAGGCCTTCATCAAGGCCTACCGGGCGCTGCCGGCGTTCCGCGGCGACAGCGCGTTTTACACATGGTTGTACCGGATCGGGATCAACACCGCCAAGAACTACCTGGTGGCGATGGGGCGGCGGGCACCGACCACGACGGACATAGACAGCGAGGAGGCGGAAGGCTACGAGACCAGCGACCAGCTGCGCGATCTCAACACGCCGGAGAGCGAGCTGGCGAGCCGGCAAATCGCGGAAACCGTGAACCAAACCCTGGGTGAGCTGCCTGAAGAGCTGAGGACGGCGATCACGCTGCGGGAGATCGAGGGACTGAGCTACGAGGACATTGCGAATATAATGAACTGCCCGATTGGCACGGTCCGGTCGCGCATCTTCCGGGCCCGCGAGGCGATTGCGGTGAAATTGAGGCCGATGCTGGGCACCCGGAAGGACAGGAGATGGTGAGATGGACAAGATTTCGGCATTGATGGATGGCGAGCTGGAAGCGCATCAAGCGCGCGAGCAATGGCCGCGCCTGAAACAGGACCAGGAGCTGCTCCAGCACTGGGATACTTTTCATCTCATCGGCGATGCACTGCGCGGCGAGCGCGCGTTGTCCGCGAGCTTCAGCGAGCGGCTGGTCGCGCGGCTCGACGGCGAGCCGACCGTGCTCGCCCCGCGGCGCGCCGCGGCCAGGCGGGTCGCCGCCTACGCGCTGTCGGCAGCCGCCTCCCTGTCGGCAGTGGCGCTGGTCGGCTGGGTCGCTTTCGTCAACAACCCGCTCGCGCCCCAGGCCGAACTCGCAAAAGCCCCGATCGCCCCGCCTTCCGCAACAATCCCTTCGACGCAGGCCCAGATCGCCAGCGTTCCGAACGAAGGCAAAATGAACGATTTCCTGCTTGCGCATCAGGCGTTCTCGCCCAGCACGGCGATCCAGGGGCTCGCCCCGTACATCCGCAGCGTATCGAACACCCGGCAGGACAGGGGACGCTAGTGCCGTGTAAGGTGAAGATCGCCTGGCCGATCCTGATCCTCGGGCTCGCGGCGCCCGTCCTTGCCGCCGACTCCGGCACGCGGCAGGATGGCCTGGACTGGCTCAAGAGGATAGCCGGCGCTTCGCGCCAGCTCAATTACAGCGGCACCTTCGTCTACAACCACGCCGGCCGCACCGAGACTTCCCGCATCGTCCATTACGTCAATTCCGCCGGCGGGGAATTCGAGAGGATGGAAACGCTCGACGGCCCGGCGCGCGAGGTGATCCGCACCAACGACGAGGTCACCTGCTACCTGCCCGATACCAAGACCGTCATCATCGAGAAGCGCGGCAAGCGGCGCTTCCCGGTCCTGCTGCCCGAGCAGTTGACCGGCGTCGCCGACAATTACGCCGTGAGCCTGGCCGGCATGGACCGGGTCGCCGGGTTCGATTGCCAGGTCATCGTGCTGGTGCCCAGGGACAAGCTGCGCTACGGTCACCAGTTCTGCGCGGATGTCGGCTCGGGACTGCCGCTGCGCGCGCGCACGTTCAGCGAGAAGAACGAGCCGCTCGAGTCGTTCGTCTTCACCGAGCTGAAAATCGGCGGCAGCTTCAACCACGACCGGGTCCGGTCGCGTTACGCCGCCGCCGCCAAGAACCGGGATTGGAAGGTCGATCACTCGCAGTTCTCGATCGCGGAGGTGCCCGCCGAAACCGGCTGGGTGCTGACCCGGCAGCCGGCAGGATTCAAAAAGCTCACCGAGCTCAAGCGGTCCTTCGCCGGGCGCGCCGCAAAAGTTTCGCACATCGTCTATTCCGACGGGCTCGCCGCGGTGTCGGTGTTCATCGAGCCGATGCCCAAGGGCCGTCCCGCACAGAGCCTGCAGCACCAGGGGGCCGTCAACATCTTCATGCGCCCGGTCGCGGACCACCTGGTGACGGTGCTCGGCGAGGCGCCCGCGGCCACCGTCATGCAGATCTCCAATTCGCTCGAATTCAGGGGCGCACCCGGCCGCTGATCGCCGCGTTTCGCTGCACCCTTTTCGCCCATCCAGGATTGTTGAGACCGTTTATGCCGAGACGCCTGTTGCTTGCGTTGTTGCTCATCGTGCCCGTGGCCGCCGCGGCCCAGCTCCCCGATTTCACCGAGCTGGTGGAAAAACAGGGGCCGGCGGTGGTGAACATCAGCACCACGCAATCGGTGCGCAATCCGCTGCTGCCGCAGATACCCAATCTCCAGGAAGACGACCCGTTCTACGAGTTCTTCCGGCGCTTCATCCCGCAGCCCGGTCCGCGCGAGTTCCAGTCGCAGTCGCTCGGCTCCGGGTTCATCATCAGCCAGGACGGCTACATCCTGACCAACGCCCACGTGGTCGACACCGCCGACGAGATCACGGTGAAGCTGACCGACAAGCGCGAATTCAAGGCCAAGGTCATCGGCGCCGACCGCCGCACCGACATCGCCCTCATCAAGATCGACGCATCGGGCCTGCCGGCGGTCCGGTTCGGCGATCCCGGCAAGCTCAGGGTCGGCGAATGGGTGCTGGCGATCGGCTCGCCGTTCGGTTTCGAGAATACCGTGACGGCGGGCATCGTCAGCGCCAAGGGCCGTTCGCTGCCGCAGGAGAATTACGTACCGTTCATCCAGACCGACGTGGCGGTCAATCCCGGCAATTCAGGGGGCCCGCTGTTCAACCTGAGAGGCGAGGTGGTCGGCGTCAATTCGCAGATTTACAGCCGGACCGGCGGCTTCATGGGGCTATCGTTCGCCATCCCGATCGACGTCGCGAACGACATCGCCCAGCAACTGCGCACTACCGGCAGAATCACGCGCGGACGGATCGGCGTCGTGATCCAGCCCGTCTCCAGGGAGCTCGCGGACGGCTTCGGATTGTCCAGGCCCCAGGGCGCCCTCGTCAACTCGGTGGAGAAGGGCGGGCCGGCGGACAAGGCCGGCATCGAGGCGGGCGATGTCATCCTGCGCTTCGACGGAAAAGCGGTGAGCGCATCGGAAGACCTGCCGCGCATCGTTGGCGCGACCAGGCCGGGCTCCCGGGTAACCGTCCAGGTCTGGCGCAACAAGAGCGCGCGCGACGTGCAGCTGGTGGTGGCGGAGATGCAGGATGATCGCAGCGCGCGCCAGAGCCGGAGGGGTGGCAAACCGCCGGCCGCGTCGCCCGGCCAGTACGGGCTCACGCTGTCCGATCTCAGTGACGCCCAGAAGGGCGAGCTCAAGGTCGCGGGCGGCGTGCTGGTCGAAAACGTGCAGGGCGCGGCGGCGCGGGCCGGCGTCCGCCGCGGCGACGTGATCCTCGCCGTCAACAACCAGGACGTGAAATCGGTGGAGCAGTTCAACCAGATGATGGGGCAGTTCGACAAGGGCCGGATCGTCGCGCTGCTCATTCGCCGCGGAGCCAATTCGCTCTATGTGCCGTTCCGCGTCGATGGAAGCTGAGTGGCAACTGACGCCTGGCCGACGTTGACCGTCTACAGCCGCAATTATTGCCATCTTTGCGAGGAAATGATCGAGGCCCTGCGCCGCTTGCGGGGCCTTTTTCAGTTCGACCTGGTCATCGTGGACGTCGACAGCGACCCGGAACTGGAGCGGCGGCACGGCGAAAAGGTGCCGGTGCTGATGCACGGCGAGCGGGAACTGTGCCACACCGCGCTCGATCTGGCCGGCGTTACTGCGTTTCTCTCGAATTTCCGATAAAATGCAATGCTTTAGGTTACGCGAAGGGCACTGAAGGGTGCCCTTTTCCATGCAGCACATCCGCAACTTCTCCATCATTGCCCACATCGACCACGGCAAGTCGACGCTCGCCGACCGCTTCATCCAGCTCTGCGGGGGGCTCGCCGAGCGCGAGATGGAGGAGCAGGTCCTCGACTCGATGGACCTCGAGCGCGAGCGCGGCATCACCATCAAGGCGCAGACCGCGGCGCTCGAATACCGCGCGCACGACGGGCAGCAGTACCTGCTCAACCTGATCGACACGCCCGGCCACGTCGATTTTTCCTACGAGGTGTCGCGGTCGCTCGCGGCCTGCGAGGGAGCGCTGCTGGTGGTGGACGCCTCGCAGGGCGTGGAAGCGCAAACGGTGGCCAACTGCTACACCGCCACGGAGCAGGGCGTGGAAGTGATCCCGGTGCTCAACAAGATGGACCTCCCGCAAGCCGAGCCGGAGCGCGTGATCAACGAGATCGAGGACATCGTCGGCATCCCGGCCAGGGACGCATTGCGCGTCAGCGCCAAGACCGGGGAAGGCGTCGCGGACATCCTGGAGGCCGTGATCACGCGCATCCCGCCGCCGTCCGGCGATCCGGTGGGTCCTTTGAAGGCGCTCATCATCGATTCCTGGTTCGACAACTACGTCGGCGTGGTCATGCTGGTGCGGGTCGTGGACGGCAGGCTCAAGCCCAAGGACCGCGTCCTGCTGATGTCTTCCGGCGCGGCTTACCTGTGCGAGCAGGTGGGCGTGTTCACGCCCAAGGCCAAGAACAAGGACGCGCTCTCCGCGGGCGAGGTGGGCTATGTCACAGCCGGCATCAAGGAACTGAAGGCCGCGCAGGTCGGGGACACCCTGACGCTGGCCCTGCGTCCCGCCGCGGCCCCTTTGCCCGGATTCAAGGAAATCAAGCCGCAGGTGTTTGCGGGGCTCTATCCCGTCGATTCCAGCGAGTATGAGGCGCTGCGGGACGCGCTCGAGAAACTGCACTTGAATGACTCCTCGCTGCGCTACGAACCCGAGTCCTCGCAGGCGCTCGGCTTCGGGTTCCGCTGCGGCTTCCTCGGCCTGCTCCATCTCGACATCGTCCAGGAGCGGCTCGAGCGGGAATACGGCATGAACCTGATCACGACCGCGCCCACCGTGGTCTACCAGGTGCTCGCCCGCGACGGCACGGTGATCGAGATCGAAAACCCATCCAAGCTCCCGGACCCCAGCAGGATCGCGGAGATCCGCGAGCCCGTCATCAAGGCCTCGATCCTGGTGCCCCACGATTTCGTCGGACCGGTGCTGACACTGTGCAACCAGAAGCGCGGGGCCCAGCTCAACATGCAGTACCTGGGACGGACGGTCATGCTGACCTACGAGCTGCCGCTCAACGAAGTCGTGATGGATTTCTTCGACAAGCTGAAGTCGGTGTCGCGCGGCTACGCCTCGCTCGACTACGAATTCCTGGAATACCGCGCCGGCGACCTGGTGCGGCTCGACATCCTGATCAACGGCGACCGGGTGGACGCGCTGTCGCTGATCGTGCACCGCGACAACGCCCAGCACCGCGGCCGGGACCTCGCGGTCAGGATGCGCGAGCTCATTCCGCGCCAGATGTTCGACGTGGCGGTGCAGGCCGCGATCGGCTCGCATATCATCGCGCGCGAAACGGTCAAGGCGATGAGGAAGAACGTGCTCGCGAAGTGCTACGGCGGCGACATCACGCGCAAGAAAAAGCTGCTGGAAAAGCAGAAAGCCGGCAAGAAGCGCATGAAACAGGTGGGCAGCGTCGAGATCCCGCAAGAGGCGTTTCTCGCCATCCTGCAAGTGGAAAAATGAACTTCGCGCTGATCCTGTTCCTGCTGCTGGTTGCGACCGGCGCCGTGTGGCTGCTGGACCACTACTGGCTGCGCCGGCGGCGCGGCGAGCGCCCCGAGCCGTGGTGGGTGGAATACCCGAAGAGCTTCTTCCCGGTGATCCTGGTGGTGTTCCTGCTGCGATCGTTCCTGGTCGAGCCGTTCAAGATCCCGTCCGGCTCGATGCTGCCGACGCTGCTGGTGGGCGATTTCATACTCGTGAACAAGTACACCTACGGCATCCGGCTGCCGGTCATCAACCTCAAGATCGCGAGCGTCAATTCACCGCGCCGCGGCGAGGTCATGGTGTTCCGCTACCCCGAGAATCCCTCGCTGGATTACATCAAGCGCGTGATCGGGTTGCCGGGCGACCGCGTCAGCTACCGCGGCAAGCGGCTCTGGATCAACGACCGCGAGATCGGGCTGGCGCCGGACGGCGAGTATAATTACGTGGAATCGGGACTCAATTTCGTGTCGGCACAGCGCCTGGTCGAGACGCTGGAATCGCACCGGCACGCGATACTGGTGCAACCGGAGGTGCCCAGCGTGCATCTGTCGGGGGTGCGGTTCTTTCCCTTCCGCGACAATTGCGCCTACAATGACGCGGGTTTCAGCTGCATGGTTCCGCCCGAGCATTACTTCCTCATGGGGGACAACCGGGACAGCAGCAGCGACAGCCGCTACTGGGGATTCGTGCCGGAAGCCAACATCGTCGGCAAGGCGTTCATGATCTGGTGGAATTTCGAGAATTTCAAGAGAATCGGACAGTTCATCAACTGAGAAAGGTGAATCATGCACAGGCAAAGAGGCGTGACCTTGTCCGGCTTCCTGATGGTCGCGGTGGTGCTGATATTCGTCGCTCTGCTGGGCTTCCGGATCGGGCCGCCCTATGTCGAGTACCTCACGATCAAGAAGCAGTTCCAGGCGATCGCCAGCGATCCGGCCGCGCGCAGCGGCCAGCGGCGCGACGTGGAGGACGCCTTCTCGAAGCGGGCAATGATCGAGGACATGCCGTCCATCACCTACAAGGACCTGGTGATCGCCAAGGAGGGTGACGGCATCGTGCTCAGCGCCGAATATACGGTGTGCCGGCCCGTCGTCGCCAATATCCGGGCGTGCATGGACTTCTCCCCGACCTCCAGGCGCTAGCGATACGGCCCGGTATCCTGCCGCCTGATGGACCTCGAGGGCTTTTATCTAACCATCGGCTATCGCTTTACCGACCCCGAACTGCTGCGCCGGGCCCTTACGCACCGCAGTTTCGGCGCCCCCCACAACGAGCGTCTCGAATTCCTCGGCGACAGCGTGGTGAACTGCGTCGTCGCGCTCGAACTCTACGAAAAATTCCCGCGGCTCACCGAAGGCGAGCTGTCGCGGCTGCGCGCCAACATCGTCCACCAGCCCTCGCTCGCGAGCGCGGCGCGGCGCTTCGCTTTCGGCGAGCACTTGCGCCTCGGCGAGGGCGAACTGAAGAGCGGCGGCGCGCGCCGGCCTTCGATACTGGCCGACTCGGTCGAGGCCGTGATCGGGGCCGCATTTCTCGACGGCGGCTTCGAGCCGGCGCGCCAGGTCGTGCGCACGCTGCTGGGCGATGTGCTCGACACCATAGATCCGGCCACGTCCGGCAAGGATCCCAAGACGCTGCTTCAGGAATACCTGCAGGCGCGCAAGCTTGCCCTGCCGCACTACGCCGTGGTCGCCACCCGCGGCGAGGCGCACGATCAGCAGTTCCAGGTCGAATGCGCCATCCCCGGACTGGGCATACGGTCGCTGGGGGAGGGCGCCAGCCGGCGCGGTGCCGAGCAGGAAGCCGCGCGCCAGGCGTATGAGCTTGCAACCCGTGCCTGAGGCGCCACTCGCGCACCGCGCCGGAACCGTCGCGATCGTCGGGCGCCCGAACGTCGGCAAGTCGACGCTGCTCAACCGCCTGGTCGGCTGCAAACTCAGCATCACCTCGAGCAAGCCCCAGACCACACGCCGGCGGCTTACCGGCATCGTGACACGCGACGATGCGCAAATCGTGTTTGTCGACACGCCGGGTTACCAGACCGAGCACAGGACTTCGTTGAACCTGGCCATGAACCGCAGCGTCGCGGCCAGCCTGCAGGAAACGCACGCCATCGTGTGGGTGGTGGAAGCATTGAAATGCGGCGTACGGGACGAGGCAGTGGCCAGGCTGTTGCCGCACGGCGTGCCGGTGGTGCTGGCCATCAACAAGACCGATACCGTGCAGGGAAAGGACCGGCTCCTGCCCTTTATCGACGAGCTTTCCCGGCGGCACGCGTTTGCAGCCATCGTCCCGGTATCCGCCGCAAAGGGCTCGCAGATCGCGGCGCTCCTGGACGAGGTCGTGGCGCTGCTGCCCGAGGGGCCGCCGCTTCACGATGCGGACGCGCTGACGACCGTCAGCGAGCGCGACCTGGCGGCGGAGCTGTTGCGCGAGCAGCTGTTCCGGCTGCTCGGCGACGAGCTGCCGTATTCCACCACTGTCGAGATCGAGCGCTTCCGGCAGGACGGCCGCGTGCGCCGCATCCACGCCGCGATCCTGGTGGACAAGGAGGGGCAGAAACCGATCGTGATCGGCAAGCAGGGAGCCAAGCTGAAGACCATCGCGTCGCGGGCGCGGCAGGACATGGAGCGGCTGTTCGGCGGCAGCGTGTACCTGGAAGTCTGGGTCAAGGTCAGGCGCGGCTGGGCGGACAGCGATGCGTCGCTCAAGCGGCTCGGATACGACGCTTGAACCATGAATTCGGCGCCGGCGTTCGTCCTGCATACCTACCCGTTTCGGGAGACCAGTCTCATCATCGAGGCGTTTTCCCGCGACCACGGGCGGGTGGCGCTGGTGGCGCGGGGCGCGCGGCGCCCCAGGTCGGCCCTGCGCGGGGCGCTACTTCCGTTCCAGCCCCTGCTGCTGTCGTGGAGCGGCAAGCGGGAGCTGCGCACGCTCACCCGCGCGGAATGGCAGGGCAACCCTGCCGCGCTCAAGGGCCAGGCGCTGATCTGCGGCTTCTATCTCAACGAACTGCTGCTGAAGCTCACGCCGCGCGACGACCCTCACGAACACCTGTTTTCCGTCTACGAGGGCACGCTCGCCGCGCTAGCGGGCGGCGTGGATCAGGCCGCGGTATTGCGGCGGTTCGAGATGGACTTGCTGCGCGAGCTGGGCTACGCCGTGATACTGGACCGGGACGTCGGCTGCGATCAGCCGGTCGCGCGCGAGCATCGCTACGTCTACGTCGTCGAGCGCGGGCCGGTCAGCGCCGGCGTGGCGCCGGGAAACGGCGTAGAATTGTCGGGCCAGACGCTGATCGACATGCAGTCCGGCATTTTCACGAATCCCGCGACGCAGCAGCAGAGCAAGGCGCTGATGCGCACGCTCATCAATCACTACCTCGGCAGCCAGGTCTTGCACACCCGGCAGTTGCTGCGCGATCTCCAGGATCTATGATCCTGCTCGGCGTCAACATCGACCACGTCGCGACCCTGCGCCAGGCGCGCGGAACGGACTATCCGGACCCGGTGGGGGCGGCCCTTGAGGCGGAGGACGCGGGCGCGGACTACATCACGCTGCACCTGCGCGAAGACCGCCGCCACATCCAGGCCCATGACGTCGTCAGTCTGCGCCGGCGCCTGCGGACACGCATGAACCTGGAAGCGGCGGTAACCCCCGAGATGATCCGTTTTGCCCGGCGCGTGCGCCCGCAGGACGTCTGCCTGGTGCCGGAGCGACGCGCCGAGCTTACGACCGAGGGCGGGCTCGACGTGGCGCGCGAATTTGCGCGCGTTGCGAAAGCCTGCCGCGCCCTCGGCGCCAGCGGCATTCGCGTCTCGCTCTTCATCGACGCGAACCGCAGGCAGATCGATGCCGCCGCGAGCGCCGGTGCGCCGGTCGTCGAGCTGCATACCGGCGCCTATGCGGACGCCCGTGGTCCCGTCCGAAGGCGGAAAGCGCTCGACCGCATCCGCGACGCGGCCGAGTACGCCACCGGGAAAGGCCTGCACGTGAACGCCGGCCACGGTCTCAACTACCGGAACGTCAAGCCGATCGCGGCGGTCGCGACGATACGCGAGCTGAACATCGGGCACGCCATCGTCGCGAGATCGGTATTCGTGGGCATGGCACGGGCCGTGCGCGAGATGAAGGCGCTGATCCGCTCCGCGCGATGATCTACGGCATCGGCATCGACGTCGTGGAACCGCACCGCATCGCGCGGCTGGCGGGAAAGTACGGCGAGCGTTTCGCGCGGCGCGTCCTGACGCCGCTCGAATGGCCGGCCTATCTCCGGACGAAACGGCCGGTATTGTTCCTCGCCAACCGCTTCGCCGCGAAAGAGGCCTTCTCCAAGGCCATCGGCACCGGCTTCCGTTACCCCGTGACCCTGCAATGCATCAGCGTCGTCCAGAACGCCGCCGGGAAACCGGGTTTCGCGTTTCATCCCCTGCTCGACGAGCTGGTGCGGAGCCGCGGCATCGTCGGCCATCACCTGACCATCAGCGACGAGCAGAGCCTGGCTTGCGCGTGCGTGGTGCTGGAGGCGGCGTCATGAACGCGGCGAAGGCCAGGCCTGCCCGGCGCGGCGGGGAGGGGCCGTGACACCGGGGAACCTGCCGCTCGGCCCGCTCATGCTCGACATCGCCGGCACGGAACTGGCGGCGGACGACCGGCGGCGCCTCGCGCACCCATTGACGGGAGGCGTTATCCTGTTCGCCCGGAATTACTCCAGCCCCGAGCAGCTCGTGCGGCTGACCGCGGAGATCCACGCGCTGCGCCACCCCCCGCTCATCATTGCCGTGGATCAGGAAGGGGGAAGGGTGCAGCGCTTTCGCGAAGGTTTCACGGCGATTCCCCCGATGCGGGAGCTGGGCCGGGCCTGGGATGTCGGACCGCAGCACGGGCGACAGCTCGCCAGCGAAACGGGATTCGTGCTGGCATCCGAGCTGCAGGCTCACGGGGTGGACCTGTCCCTGGCGCCGGTGCTGGACATCGATCACGGCGCCAGCAGCATCATCGGCGACCGCGCGTTCCACTCCGATCCACGGGCGGTCGCCGAACTTGCGCGCGCCCTGGTGCAGGGCTTCAAGATGGCGGGAATGAGCAGTGTCGGCAAGCATTTTCCGGGGCATGGGTACGTGCGCGGCGACTCCCATCTCGAAGTCCCCGTCGACGAGCGCGCCTACGAGCAGATAGACACGGCCGACCTGGCGCCATTCCGGCGCCTGATCGATTCCGGCCTGGGCGGCGTCATGCCCGCGCACGTGATCTACCCCAAAGTGGACGACCGGCCGGCGGGATTTTCGCCGGTGTGGCTCAAGCAAGTGCTGCGCGGGCGGCTCGGATTCGGCGGCGTGATATTCAGCGATGACCTCAGCATGGAAGGCGCGAGCGTCGCAGGCGGTGTGGTCGAGCGCGCCGAGGCGGCGTTCGCGGCAGGCTGCGATATGGCGCTGGTCTGCAACAACCCCGCATCGGTTGATGAGCTGCTCGGCAAGCTGACCTTCGCGGCGCCGGCGGTGAGCCTGGCGCGCCTCGCGCGCATGCATGGCAGGCCGCGCGCCGGCAGCATGGTGAAGCTGCGGGAGGACGCCCGGTATTCGCGCGCCCTGCGCACGATAGCGGGCATCGGGCAGCGGGACGGCGAATTGCCGCTCAATTCATGACCGCCCACAGCCACTCGCCGCGCAGGCCGGGCAGAACCGCGTTCATGACCGCGCTTGCGGTCACCGCCGGCTATGCCCTGGTGGAGCTGGCAGGCGGGCTCTGGACCGGATCGCTCGCTCTGGTGGGTGACTCCGGGCATATGTTCTCCGATGCGCTGGCCCTGGGGCTGGCCGCGCTCGCCGCGTATCTTGCGCGGAAGCCGGTCAGCCATCGGCACAGCTACGGCTGGGCGCGGGCGGAAGTGATCGGGGCGCTCGCCAACAGCGTGCTCATGCTGGCGGTCGTCCTCGTGCTGGTCGTCGAAGCGGTCCTCCGCCTGCACGAACCGAAGCCGGTCGCCGCGGCCGGGATGCTAGCCATCGCCTTCATCGGCCTGCTGATCAACGCCGTGGTGGCCTGGATCCTGAGCCGCGGCGAGCGCACGTTGAACGCGCGCGCTGCGCTATTGCACGTCATGGGCGATCTGGTGAGTTCCTTCGCCGCCCTCGTTGCGGGGGCCGTCATCTACGCGACCGGATGGCTGCCCATCGATCCCATACTTACGCTCGTGATCGCGGCCCTGATCCTGGCGAGCACCCTGAGGATCCTGCGGGACACCCTGCACGTGCTGATGGAGGGCGTACCGCCCGCCATCGAGCTGGGTGCCATCGGGAAGGCGCTGGCCGCCGTGCCAGGGGTCGCGGCCGTACACGATCTCCACGTCTGGAGCATCACGCCCGGGCAGGTTGCGCTGTCGGCGCATATCGAGCTGGACGACCTGCAGCAATGGCCCGCGATCCTGTCCGCGGCAAGCGTGCTGCTGCACGATCGCTACGGCATAGGGCACGTCACCCTGCAGCCCGAGGTCCGCGACGCCGCCGGCGCCCGCCGCAGCGCCGTCATCCGGCTATGGCCGGGAAAATCCGGCCCACGGTCCCCGACGTCCTGAATGCAATGTGGAGACGACCGGACCCTATGCGCGCTCGATGTACTCGCCGGTATCCGTGTTGACCTTGATGCGCGCGCCGTCCACCACGAACTGCGGCACCATGACGGTGAGCCCGGTGTCGGTCTTCGCCGGCTTGAACGAGCCGGTCGCGGTGCCGCCCCTGACGTTGGGCTCCGTTTCCACCACCGTGAGGATCACGGTAGGCGGCAACTGCACGCCGATCGGGCGGTCGTTGTGAAAATTGACCTGTACGTCGGTGCTGGGCATCAGGTAGCCCGCCTGCCCCTCGAGAAACTCCGGGGCCAGGGTGAGCTGCTCGAACGATTCCTTGTCCATGAAGATGTAGCCGCTGCCGTCGCTGTAGAGGTATTGCATCTCGCGCTGCTCGACGTGGGCCCGCTCGATCTTGTCCTCGGTCCGGATGCGCTCGTTGCGCTTGGTGCCGGATTCGATGTCCTTCATCTCGACCTGCATGAAGGCGCCGCCGCGGCCCCCGACGTGGACATGATGCGACTTGAGTACCCGCCAGACGCGCTTGTCCCACTCGATCAGGTTGCCCGCGCGGACTTCGGTTGCCAGAACTTTGGCCATGTCGCCACCCTGCCTGAAAAAAGGGCGTAATTCTACACCAGTGTTCGACCCCGCCTCAGTCGTTTCGAACCTGCCGCACCGGCCCGGCGTCTATCGCATGCTGAACGGCGCGGGGGACGTGCTGTACGTGGGCAAAGCCCTCGACCTGAAGAAGCGGGTCGCATCGTATTTCCAGAAATCGGGGAGCCTCTCGCCGCGCATCCTGCTCATGGTGGGGCAGGTGGCGGCGCTGGAAGCCACCGTCACCCGTTCCGAAGCCGAAGCGCTGTTGTTGGAAAGCAACTTGATAAAGACTTTAACTCCACGCTATAACATCCTGTTTAGAGATGATAAAACTTATCCGTACCTGGTCCTGACCGGGCACCGTTACCCGCGCCTCGGTTTTCACCGCGGCGGCCTCGACAAGCGCCATCACTACTTCGGTCCCTTTCCCAATGCAGGCGCAGTTCGCGAGAGCATCGCGTTGCTGCAGAAGGTATTCCGCCTCCGCACCTGTGAGGACACCGTCTTCGTCCATCGGTCGCGCCCGTGCCTGCTGCACCAGATCCGCCGCTGCACCGCGCCCTGCGTCGGGTTGATCGGCGAGCACGAGTATGCGGAGGATGTCGGCGCCGCAGCGCTGTTCCTGGCGGGGAAGGAGGACCAGGTGATCGAGCGCCTGGCCGCGCGCATGAGCGACGCCGCCCTGCGCCTGGACTACGAGGAAGCCGCAGTGTTCCGGGACCGGATCGCCGCCTTGCGCAACGTCCGGGAAAAGCAGTTCGTGAGCGGCACGGGCGACGACACCGATGTCATCGCCTACGGGCGCGCGGCCGGAGTCGTCTGCGTGAACCTGGTCATGATCCGCGGCGGCCGTCACCTCGGCGACAAGAATTTCTTCCCGCGCAACGCTGACGAATGCAGCCCTGAACAGGTGATCGAGGCGTTCATGCAGCAGCACTACCTGCAGCACGCGCCGCCGTCCCGGATCGTGGCCCGGACGAAAAACCGGGCGCTCGAGCAATCGCTTGCGGAACGGGCGGGGCACAAGGTCAGGATCGACGTGAAGCCCGGTGGCGCAGCCAGGGCGTGGCTCGATATGGCGGAACGCAACGCCGCGCTCGGCGCGTCGCAGGCGTTGGCGCAACAGGCAACCCAGGCAGGCCGGCTCGGCGCACTGCAGCAGGCACTGGACGTTCCTGAGACCGTCCAGCGCATCGAGTGCTTCGATGTCAGCCACACCCTGGGTGAAGCCACGGTCGCGTCGTGCGTGGTCTATGACCGGTCAGCGCTGCAAAAGTCCGAATACCGGCGCTACAACATCCGCGTCAATACGGACGACCCGTCGCCGATTGACGCCGGCGCGATCGCTCCGGGAGACGATTACGCGGCGCTGCGCGAAGCGCTGACACGCCGCTACCGCAAGATCGTCGCGGGCGAGGGCAGGGTGCCCGATCTGGTGCTCATCGACGGCGGCAAGGGGCAACTCGCCGTAGCGACCGAGGTCTTCGCGGAGCTCGGCATGACCGACGTGGCACTGGTGGCCGTGGCGAAAGGCGAGGATCGCCGTCCCGGACAGGAACAACTGCTCCTTCCCGGGCGCGCCGGCCCATTGCGGCTCGGATCGGACCACCCCGGGCTGCACCTGGTCCAGCAAGTCCGGGACGAAGCCCATCGATTCGCGATCCAGGGCCACCGCGCGCGACGGGGCAAGACCCGCAACACCTCGACACTGGAAAACATACCGGGGATAGGCTCGAAGCGCCGGCACAGCCTGCTCTCCCGCTTTGGCGGCCTGCGCGGCCTGGTGGCCGCGAGCGTGGAGGAGCTGGCCCAGGTGGAAGGCATCAGCCGCGAGCTCGCCGAAAGGATTTATGATGAGCTGCATTAGCGCCTCCCGACCATGCCGTTGAACCTGCCCAACCTGCTGACCTGGCTGCGGATCCTCCTGATTCCGCTGTTCGTCGGCATCTTCTATTTCGAGAAGAGCTGGGTATCCATCGCCAACCAGAACCTGGTCGCGACCATCATCTTCACCGTGGCGGCGATCACCGACTGGCTTGACGGCTGGCTCGCGCGCCGGCTGAACCAGATGTCCGCCTTCGGCGCTTTTCTCGACCCGGTTGCCGACAAGCTGATGGTGGCGGCGGCCCTGATCATCCTGGTGCAACTGGAGCGCGTCGACGCCATCATCGCGCTCATCATCATCGGGCGCGAGGTCGCGGTGTCGGCGCTGCGCGAATGGATGGCGCAGATCGGCGAGGCGAAGAGCATTGCGGTATCGTTTCTCGGCAAGATCAAGACCACTTCCCAGATGCTGGCCATTCCGCTGCTCCTCTATCACGACCGGCTCGGCGCCTTTGACCCGCAACGGGTCGGGACCTGGCTGATCTACCTGGCCGCGCTGCTGACCCTGGTCTCGATGGCGTACTATCTGAAGGTGGCGCTGCCGCAGGTGTGGAAGCAGCTCTAGTTGCCTCCGGGTACGCGCTTGACCTATAATTTTCCTCACGAAACGCGGGAATAGCTCAGTTGGTAGAGCGCAACCTTGCCAAGGTTGAGGTCGCGAGTTCGAGACTCGTTTCCCGCTCCAATTTTCCGGGGATGACGAAGGCCGTTTCAGCGGTTTGTGGCCTCGTTGTCCCCTTTCAGTTTCAGCGGCGGGGTGGCAGAGTGGTCATGCAGCGGCCTGCAAAGCCGTGGACGCCGGTTCGATTCCGACCCCCGCCTCCAAAGTCGCCCGGGTGGCGTAACTGGTAGCCGCTAGGGACTTAAAATCCCTTGGCCGCAAGGCCGTGCCGGTTCGAATCCGGCCCCGGGCACCATCGATTGCTTTGTGGCATGATCTGCGACAGGCCGGGAGCCGTGCACAAGACGTGCTGTCACATACGATGAACGCCACGCCCACTATGAATAACGACGGAGTTAGAGGTCGCCGTGATCGTCTTTGATCTTGGGTGCGAGAACAGCCACCGTTTCGAGGGCTGGTTCGCCTCGAACGAGGATTTCGAGCGCCAGGTCGGCCGCAAGCTCGTGAACTGCCCGCTGTGCGGCAACGCCAATATTTCGCGCCTGCCGCACGCCACCCATATCCGGTCCGGCGCAAAGGCGCGCGCGGCGCACGCCCCGTCCACCGCGCTCACGTCTCAGCAGTATGCCAACGTCGGCGGCGAGCTGCTCACCAAGCTGGTCGAGCACATCGTCGAGAATACCGAGGACGTCGGCGCCGAGTTTCCCGAAGAAGCGCGCAAGATTCACTACCGCGAGTCTCCCGAACGCCGGATCCGCGGCACGGCCTCGAATGACGAAGTCGAAGCGCTGAAGGACGAAGGCATCGAGGTCGTGGCGCTTCCCATCCCCGCCCATCGCCTGGGCAAGACGCACTGAGGCCATCATGTTCAAACATATCCTGTTGCCGACGGACGGTTCCAAGCTGTCCAACAAAGCGGTCAAGCGCGGCATCGAATTGGCCCGGAAAGTCAGGGCGCGCCTGACGGCGCTGCACGTCGTGCCCGCGTTCAAGCTCATGGTGGACGAAGGCATCACGCCGCTCCACCCGGCGCTGAAAAAGCGCCTGGAGGACGAAGGCCGGGCGCGGGCGCAGAGCATGCTCGATGCCATAGCCCGGCAGGCCCGGGCGCGCGGCGTGCGATGCGCGACCTTGAGCGTGGCCAGCGACCTGCCGTACCAGGAGATCATCGCGGCGGCGCGCAGGAAGAAGTGCGATCTCATCCTGATGGCTTCGCACGGGCGTCGCGGCCTGTCGAGCCTGCTGCTCGGCAGCGAGACCGCCAAGGTCCTGCTGCACACCAAGATTCCGGTGCTCGTCGTGCGCTGACAGGAAACGGGACCCAGCGATGAATCACCCTGCCGCGCCGCTCCAGTCGCTCACGGACAAGCTGATTGCCACGAAGGACGGCGCGATCGGCTGGATCACCTTCAACAATCCCGAACGGCACAATGCGACATCGTACGAGATGTGGCTGGCGCTGCCGGTCGTGCTGGACGCCTACGTCAACGACCCGGACGTGCGCGTCATCGTGCTGAAAGGGGCGGGGGAGAAGGCCTTCAGCGCCGGCGCGGATATATCCCAGTTCAAGGAAAAGCGCACCGGGCCGGAAGCGGTCAAGGAATACAACGCGGCCGCAGACAGGGCCGGCCGGGCGCTGCGCGAGTGCGCGAAGCCGACCCTGGCGATGATCCGCGGTTACTGCATCGGGGGCGGCACGGCGATCGCGGTCGGCTGCGACCTCCGGATCGCGGCCGACGATGCGCGCTTCGGCGTGCCCGCGGCCAAGCTCGGACTCGGATACCGGTTCGAGGGCATCAACCGCCTGGCGACGCTGGTCGGCCCTTCATTCGCGGCCGAGATTTTTTTCACGGCGCGGCAATTTTCGGCGCAGGAAGCGCTGCAGATGGGGCTGGTGAACCGGCTGGTCCCCGCCCCGGAACTCGAAGGCCAGACGCGGAACCTCGCCGACACCATCTCGGCCAACGCACCGCTGACCGTCGCGGCGGTCAAGCGCTCGCTGCTCGAGGTCATGAAGAATCCCGCGGAGCGCGACCTTGCGCTGTGCCAGCGCATGGTGGACGCCTGCTTCGCGAGCGAGGACTACAAGGAAGGGCAGGCGGCATTCATGGAAAAGCGCAAGCCGCAATTCAAGGGCCGCTGACCGGCGGCGCGCCCGCCGGAGACACCCGTAGTGGCGGACGCATCATTACCGGGAGGAATCCATGGCAATTGACGCAAGCCGCCCCGATCTCACCGTGGGCGTCATCGGCACCGGTGCGATGGGGCGGGGCATCGCCCAGGTCGCCGCGGCGGGCGGCATGCAGGTGCTGATGACGGACACCCGCCCCGGTGCCGCGGAGGAGGCGCGCGATTTCATCGCCAGGATGATCGCGCGGGCGGCGGAGAAGGGCTCGATGACGCGGGACGAGGCGACCGGCGCGGTCAATCGCATCCGGATCGTCGGCGGGCCGGCGGACATGAAGCCGTGCCACGCGGTGATCGAGGTCATCGTCGAAAACCTCGAAGCCAAGCAGAAGCTGTTTGCGGAACTGGAAGGCATCGTCGCACCCGAATGCATACTCGCGACGAACACCTCCTCGCTCTCCGTCACCACCATTGCGTCGAAGCTGAAGACGCCGCAGCGCTTCGCCGGGTTCCACTTCTTCAACCCGGTGCCGCTCATGAAGCTGGTTGAGGTGATCGAGGGGCTGCGAACCGAGCCGTGGGTCGCCGATGCGTTGATGGTAATCGGCCGCCGCATGACGCGCGAGCCGGTGCGGCTCAAGGACGCGCCGGGCTTCCTGGTCAACCAGGTGGGCCGTGGATTCACGCTCGAAGCCTCGCACCTGGTGTACGAGGGCATCGCGAGCTTCGTGGACGTGGACCGGGTCATGCGGGACGTGGGCGGGTTCCGCATGGGGCCGTTCGAGCTGATGGATCTGACCGGCCTCGACGTGACGCACCCCGCCTCCGAGCTCATCTACAACCAGTTCTTCCAGGAGCCGCGCTACCGTCCCAACCTCATCATGCGCAGCCGTTATGAAGCCGGCGTGCTGGGACGCAAGACCCGGCACGGCTTCAATGAATACGATGCCGAGATGAAGCCCATCGTGGCGCCGGAACCTGCGCCGCCCGCGGCGCGTCCAGACCGCGTGTGGATCAGCCCGGCCGAGCCCCAGGGGCGCACGGTCCTGCTCGAATTGCTCGCGAAGCTCGGAGTCCAGCCCGAGCCCGGCGCGAAGCCGAGCCCTGGAGCGCTGATCCTGGTGACCCCGGTCGGCGAGGATGCGACGCACTGCGCGGTGGAGCAGGGCCTAGATCCCCGGCGCACGATGGCGGTGGATACGTTGTTCCCGGTGGTGAAGCGCCGCACCATCATGGGGACGCCCATTACCGATGCCGCGTACCGGGACGCCGCGCATGGCCTGCTCGCGTCCGACGGTGTGCCGGTCACGGTCTGCCGCGACAGCCCCGGCTTCATCGCGCAGCGGATCGTGGCCATGATCGTGAACATCGGCTGCTCGATCGCGCAGAGCCGCACCGCGCAGCCCGCCGACATCGACAAGGCCGTGACGCTGGGACTGAACTACCCGAATGGACCGTTCCGGTTCGGCGATGTGCTCGGACCGGAGCGCGTATACAAGGTGCTGTCCGGCATGTATCGTATTTACGGCGATCCGCGCTATCGTCCCAGCATCTGGCTGACGCGGCGTGCCCGGTTGGGCGTTTCGCTGCTGACCCCCGAACCCTGATGACTGCAAATCCCCTGATGGATTGAGAAAGGACGACCATGCTCGACGCGTATATCTACGAAGGACTGCGCACCCCGTTCGGCCGCCATGCCGGCGTTCTGGCCAAGGTGCGGGCCGATGACCTGCTGGCCGATGCGATCCGCAATCTCATGAAGAAATCCGCGTTCAAGCCCGAACAGATCGAGGACATCATCGTCGGCTGCGCCAACCAGTCCGGCGAGGACAGCCGGTGCGTGGCGCGTCACGCCGGGCTCGTCGCGGGGCTCCCGGTCGAGACCCCGGGCACCGTGCTCCAGCGCAACTGCGCGAGCGGATTGGGGGCCGTGGTGCATGCGGCCCATGCCATAACCGCCGGAGAGGGCGACGTGTTCCTGGTCGGGGGCGTGGAGAACATGAGCCGTTCGCCGCTGGTCATGAGCCGGTCGGAATCGGCTTTTGGCCGCGACGTCAGGCTCTACGACAGCACCATCGGACCGCGCTTTTCGAATCCCAGGCTGGTGAAGCGCTTCGGCGACGAGCAGATGCCGCAAACCGCGGACAACCTGGCACGCGAGTACGAGATCAAGCGCGAGGATGCCGACAAATTCGCGCTGCGCTCGCAGCAGAAGTACGCCATCGCCAAGGGCGAGGGCTTTTTCGCCGGCGAGATCGCGCCGGTGGAGCTGCCGCCGTCCCGCAAGGGGCCGGTGCCGCCGGTCGCGGATGACGAGCACCCGCGCCCGGGCACCGACCTCGAGACGCTGGCCAAGATGCGAACCCTGTACGATGGGGGCGTCACCACGGCCGGCAATGCCTCCGGCGTGAACGACGGCGCAGCGGCCATGATCCTGGCTTCGAAGCAGGCGGGCGATACGGCCGGCGCGAAGCCGATCGTGCGCGTGATCGCCAGCGCCGCGGCCGGCGTGCCGCCCCACATCATGGGGATCGGCCCGGTGGCCGCCTGCAAGAAGGCGCTGGAGCGGGCCGGCCTCACGCTCAAGGACATGGACGTCATCGAGATCAACGAAGCCTTTGCGGCCCAGGTGCTCGCCTGCCTGAAGGGGCTGGGCGTCGCGTTCGACGACAGCCGGGTCAATCCCAATGGCGGCGCGATCGCAGTCGGGCATCCCCTGGGTGCTTCGGGCACGCGCCTTGCGCTGACCGCCGCCCGCCAGCTGCAGCGCTCGGGTGGACGCTACGCCGTGGTTAGTCTCTGCATCGGCGGCGGGCAGGGCATGGCAGCGATCCTCGAGCGTATCTAGGCCGCCACCCCATTCCTCGTGGCGGGGCGTCCAAGGCCCCGCAAGCCCCAACTTGACTTACGGGAGGGGCTGGTTCACTATCTGTATAAACAGTCCAAATAGACTGGTTATACATATGCTGACGAGCAAGGAATTAATCAGTAAAACAGGCATTTCCAGGGCAACGCTCAACAACTACATTGCCCGAGGCCTGTTGCCCAAGGCGGTGGTCGCGCAGCCGCAGGTGCGGGGCGGCAATCGCCCGCGCCAGATCGGCTATTTCCCTGACGAAACGCTGGCGCGCATCGAGCACATCCAGAGGCTGAAAGGGGAGGGACTGAGCATGGACGAGATCGCCGCGATGCTCGCTGAATCCGGCACCCCGGAGAGAGCGGC
>Ga0156023_1071_pt1 | contig 126596 bp, 108 predicted proteins | sample RifCSPlowO2_02_FD_107677 | JGI IMG/M metagenome (GOLD analysis project Ga0156023, IMG submission 107677) | Betaproteobacteria bacterium RIFCSPLOWO2_02_FULL_67_26
CCAGCGCGCAGCCGGCATTCGCCATCTCATCGTACACCGGGATGCCGAGCGCGGCAGCCCGGGCGCGGAAATCCCGCTTGCGCTGCTCCAGCACCGGCTCGCCGTCGGACCGCAGCACCAGCACGAAATGCGACTGCCCGGGGTAGCGCGCCTGCACGCGCAGCGCCGCCTGCACCAGGTTATCGAGGATCTCGGGCCGGGTGCGGCCCGCGAACGCCGACATATTGAGGTGCATCACCAGCGCCTCCGGCTCGCCGGTGGCGTAGATCGCCTCCAGTATCTTCTCGGCAACGCGGCCGTCCTCCTGTTGCAGCGTTCCCACCGGCGCGTCCACCGGGTTGGTGATGCTGGTGCCGGGCGGCAGCTTCAGCGCCGCGAGCGCCTCCACGGTTTCGCGCCCGAACGGCCGGACGTCGAGGTTGAGGCGCGCGAAGTAATCGGTGGCGAGCACGCTCGCGCCGCCGCCGTTGCCGAACAGGACGATCCGCCGCCCCGGCGGGCTCGACCGCGGCGCCAGCGCCTGAAACACGAGCAGCGTGTCGATGAACTCATCGAGCGTCTCCGCCATCACGCAGCCGGTCTGCCTCGAGAGCGCCACCCACGCGCGGTCATCGCCCGCGAGCGAGCCGGTGTGCGAAACCGCCGCCGCCCGGCCCTGCGCGGTGCGGCCGCCCTTGAGGATCACCACCGGCTTCGCCGCGCGCGCGTCGCGCAGCAGCTCGAACAGCTTGCGCCCGTCCTTCGCGGTCTCGATGTAGAGGCCGACCACCTTCGTCTGCGGATCGGCAAAGTAGAACTCGATGAGGTCGTTGGGCGTCACGTCGGCGCAGTTGCCGACGGTGATGAGCCCCGAGAACTTGAGCCCGCGCGCGAGCCCGCGCCGGATGATGTCGGTGCCGAGGCCGCCGCTCTGCGAAACGATGCCGACCGTGCCCACTTCCTCGGGCCCGATCTCGGTGAAGGTGACGCGCCCGCGTGGCGTGTAGATCCCGAGGCAGTTGGGACCGATCAACCGCATGGCGCCGGCACGCGCGGCGGCCGCCAGCACTTCCTGCAGTTCCCTGCCCTCGTCCACTTCGCCGAATCCGCTCGAGATCACCTGGGCGAAGCGCACGCGGCCCCTCGCCTCCAGCAGCAACGGCGCCACTTGTGCCGCGGCGATGGCGATATAGGCATAGTCCACCGGTTGCGGCGTGTCTCCCAACGAGCGGTAGGCCGGCAGCCCGTCGATTTCCTTCGCCGTGGGATGGATCGGGTAAACCTCGCCCGCGTAGCCGAACTCCCGTATCCGGCGGATGAAGATATTGGGCAGCGCCGCACCCTTGGTCGAGGCGCCGACCACGGCAACGGTCTTCGGCTCGAACAGCGGCCGGAATCGCTCGATCACGCTGTCGCTGCTCTCGCGGGTGGTTCGTGGTTCGTGGATCGTGGATGGTGCGACACGCGTCAGTATGAACCGCGCGTCCACGGCGACTGCTCCGTGCTCCGAAACGATCAACGGATTGATGTCGGCTTCCGCGATGTCCGGCGCATGCGTCATCAGCAAGCCGCCCTCGCCGCCGACCTTGAGCAGCGCGTCGACTATGGCCTCGCGCGAGGCCGGCTTGCGCCCACGCGTACCGCGAAGCAGCGCGGCTCCCTTGAGTTCATCGAGCATTTCACCGGCGTCTACGCGCGTGATCGGGCAAATGCGAAACGAGACATCGGCCAGCACTTCGACAAAGACGCCGCCCAGCCCCACCATCACGAGCGGCCCGAACTGCGGGTCGTTCAGACCGCCGATCACGACCTCCTGCCCTGCCGGCGCCATTTCCTCGAGCAGAAAGCCGTCGATGCGCGCGCTCTCGATCGCGGGCAGCTTCATCATCGCGCGCACGGATTCCTCGACTTCGCCAGCGTTCTTGAGCCCGACTCTCACGCCGCCCGCGTCGCTCTTGTGCAGGATGTCGGGCGAGACGACCTTCAGCGCCAAAGGTGCCTTGAGCTTTTCACAGGCCGCAGCCGCTTCGGCCGCGCCCTGGATCAACAGAGACTTCGGGACGGTCAGGCCGAAGCCCGCCAGGAGCGCTTTGCCCGCGAGCTCGTCGAGCGCGGCGCGGCGCGCAGCGCGCGCCCGGGCGATGAGTTCGGCGCCGGCGCTCACGCGGCCACCTCCGCTGCTCATGCGGCCTGCTTCCGCGCGAGGACTTCGGCGATGAGCCCGGTATGCACGTGCCCGGAGCGAAACGCCTCCGAGCGCAGCACCGCCAGCACCGCCGGGATGTTGACCTTCGGACCCTGGATGTCGAACGCCTCGAGCGCTTCGACCAGGCGGTCGATGGCCCGGTCCCGCGTCTGCGCGTGGACGATCACCTTGGCGATCATGGGGTCGTAGTGCGGCGTGACGTCGCGCCCTTCGGCATAGCCGGTCTCCACGCGCACTGACTTGTCCTGCGGCGGGCGGAACACCTTGAGCCGGCCGGGAGACGGGAAGAAGTTCTTCGGGTCCTCGGCATAGACCCGCGCCTGGATCGAGTGGCCGGCGATCCCGATGCGCTTCGGCAATATGCCTGCGAGCGGCTCGCCGGCCGCGGAGCGGATCTGCGCCTGCACCAGGTCCACGCCGGTCACTTCCTCGGTCACGCCGTGCTCGACCTGCAGCCGCGTGTTCATCTCCAGGAAGCTGAACGCGCCATCGGCGCCGAGCAGCATCTCCACCGTGCCGATGTTGTCGTAGCCGATCCCGCGCATGATCGTGGCGATCCGCTCCGCCATCGCATCGGCCTTCTCGCGCGGCACCGCCGGCGCCGGCGCCTCCTCGATCACCTTCTGATTGCGCCGCTGCGTCGAGCAATCGCGCTCGAACAGGTGCGCCACGCCGCCGTGCGCGTCGCCCAGCACCTGGAACTCGACGTGGCGAGGGCGCTCGATCAGCCGCTCGAGATAGACCTCGGCATTGCCGAAGCCGCGCTCCGCCATCGAGCGCGAGCGCTCCACCGCGGCGATGAGCCCCGCTTCGTCCTGCGCCGGCAGCATGCCGATCCCGCCCCCGCCGCCCGCGGGCTTGACCAGCAGCGGGAAGCCGATCGCCCGGGCCGCGGCGAGCGTGGCGTCCCGGTCGGCCGACAGCACGCCCGAGCCGGTCGACATCGGCATGCCGTGGCTTGCGGCCAGCTCGCGCGCGCGCGTCTTGTGCCCCATGGCCTCGATCCAGCGCGGCGAAGGCCCGATGAAGCGCGCGCCGCCTTGGGTCACTTTCTGCGCGAAGGCCGCGTTTTCCGACAGAAAGCCGTAGCCGGGATGCAGCCCGTCGGCGTGCGACTTGCGCACGACCTCGAGCAAGATATCCACATTGAGGTAGCTCTCGCGCGCCGGCGCGGGGCCGATCGCGTAGGTCTCGCCCGCCATCTCCAGGTACGGCGCCCCGGCGTCGGCTTCGGAATAGACGGCAACGGAATGGATGCCCATCTCCCCCAGCGCCCGCAGCACCCGTGACGCCACGGCCCCGCGGTTGGCCACTAACACCTTGTTAAACATTGGAAATTTCAGTAGCTGGTGGGCCAGCTCCGCATCAGGTGCTGCCCCACGCCCTTCGTCGCGCGCAGCTTGTAGACCTCCAGCATGCGGATGAGATAGTCGCGGGTGTCCTCCGGCCGGATCACGTCCTGCGCCGCGTAGACCTCGGCCAGCCCCCAGACGTCCGCGCCCTTCCGGATCTGCGCGAATTTTTCCTCGAACCCGGGCTCGCCCGCCCCCACGCCGTGCACGATCCTGGTCGCGAATTCGGGGCTCATGAAGCTCACCTCCGCGGTCGGCCACGCCGCGACGTCGTCCGAATGGCGTCCCCCGCCCATGCACACGTAGGCGCGCCCGTAGCTCTTGCGGATGATCACGGACAGCCGCGGCACGGTGAGGAGCGTCATTGCGTTCATGAAGTTCATGATCTTGCCCGGCGCGCCCGCACGCTCGGCCTCGGTGCCGATCTGGAATCCCGGGGTGTCCACCAGCAGCACGATCGGGACGTTGAAAGAGTCGCAGAGCACGAGGAAGTCCACGATCTTGCGGCAGGCGTCGGCGTCGAGCGCGCCGCCGCGATGCAGCGGATTGTTGGCGACGATGCCGACGCTCCTGCCGCCGAGCCGCGCCAGCCCGACGACCGCGCTCTTGCCGAAGCGCGGCTTGATCTCGAACAGCGTGTCCTGGTCCACGACCGCGCGGATGATCCGCTTCATGTCGTAGACCTGGGTGCGGCTCTCGGGCAGTACCGCGAATACCTTGTCCATGTCCGCGCCCGAGCCGGCCGCTACCGGCGCATCGGGCGGCGCTTCCAGGTGATGGCCCGGCAGGTACGAGAGGAAGCGCTTGATCGCATCGAACACTTCCTCTTCCTTGTCGACCACCTGGTCCACGAGGCCCGTCACCTCGGCGTGCAGCCGCCAGCCGCCGAGATCATCGGCAGACACCTTTTCCCCGAGCGCCATCGACACGAGCCGCGGGCTCGACACCGCCACGATCGCGCCTTTCTGCATCACCGAGAAATCGGCCTGGCAGGTGAGCCAGGTCGAGGAGCCGAACGAGGGGCCGAGCGCGGCCGCGCACAGGGGCGTCTCGCGCAGGCGCCGGAATTGCGTGATGTCGTTGCCCAGCAGCTGACCCATGCCGCGCGAGCCCATCGCGTCCGGCAACCGCGCGCCGGTCGATTCGCCGATCACCACGAGCGGCATGCCGCGCTCGGTGGAAGCGCGCTTCATGTGCGCGATCTTCTTGCTGTTGGTCGCGCTGGTGGAGGCGCCCTTCACCGTGAAATCGTTGACGACGATGCAGACGTCGCGCCCGTTGATCTTCGCGTAGCCGGCGAGCTTGCCGTCGGTCTGCGTCTCGTCGGCCTGCTCCGGATAGACGCCGGAAGCGCCAAACAGGCCGGACTCGATGAACGTGTCATCGTCCACCAGGTAGGCGATCCGCTCGCGCGCGTTCCACACGCCGGCGGCCTTCCGCTTTGCGTACTTTTCCGCGCCCCCGCCGGCGAGCGCTTTCGCCCGCCGTGCCTCGAATTCCGCCAATAAAGTCTCGTATGCCATCGCTTTCCTTTTTCGAGCGGGTTCTGGTGCGATTTTCCCTATGAAAACGCCCTTGTTAGTAGGCGCTCACTTTTCGGCTGTTTTGGGCCTCAAATCCCTTCATTCCCGCGCTCATGGCCGTACCCCCGCCCGTGCCTTGGGGCCAAGGCGCGTCCGCATCCCCGGCCACGCCGCTTCGAGAAAGCGGCACAGGTAGGGGCGCGTCTCGCGCGGGTCGATCAGGTCCTCCACCGCGAACGCCTCGGCGGTGCGAAATGGCGAGGCATAGGCACGGATTTCCTGCTCGATCTCGCGCTCGCGCTGCGCCGGGTCTGCCGCGGAATCGATCTCGCGCCGGAACGCCGCTTTCACGCCGCCTTCGATCGGCAAGGATCCCCATTCCGCGGACGGCCACGCGATCTTGAAATTGAGTCCCGCGCGGTCCACGGTGCTGCCGCCGGCCATACCGTAGCACTTGCGCACCACCACCGTATAGACCGGAACCGTGAGCTGCATGTTGAGAAAGCGACCTTGCATGCCGATGCGCAGCATCCCCGCCGCTTCCGATTCCAGCCCGATCTGGAAACCCGGCACGTCTACCAGGAACACCAGCGGGATGTTGAACGTGTCGCACAGCTCGGTGAAGTGCGTCTGCTTGCGCGCGGCTTTCACGTCCACCACGCCGCCGTGCATCGGGTTGTAGGCGATCACGCCCACCACTTTGCCGCCAAGCCGCGCGAGGCACGTGATCGCCGCGCGGCCGAAGGTCGGCTGAATTTCGAAAACCGAATCGCGGTCCACCACCATCGCGATGAGCTTGCGCATGTCGTACGGCTGGCGCGGCGCGCGCGGCACGATATCGGCGAGCGCGTCTTCGCGACGGTCCGGGGGGTCGTCGCAGGTGATTTCGGGCGGCAGTTCCCAAACGTTGGCCGGCAGGTACGACAGGAAGCGCCGGATCTGCCGCAGGCAGTCTTCCTCGTTCTCGGCCGCGTTGTCGATGGTGCCCGCGGTGTCCACCGCCATTTGCGCGCCGCCGAGTTCTTCCTTCGCGAGCTTCTTTCCGTACGCGCGCTCCACCACCGGCGGTCCCGCGGCAAAGATCTGGCTGGTGCCCTTCACCATGATGGTCCAGTGCGAGAGGATCGCGCGTCCCGACGGTCCGCCCGCCGCGGCGCCCATCACGGCGCTCACCACCGGCACGATGCCGAGCAATTCGACGGAGCGCTCGAAGCCGTCCGGTCCGGAGCCGGGGAACGTGCTGTAGCCGCGCCGCTCGATGGATTCGACGCTGCCGCCAACACCGTCGATCAGGTTCACCAGCGGAATGCGATAACGCGCGGCGAGGTCTTCGATGAATCCGCCCTGCCCGCCTTTGCGCCGCCCGCTGCCGGAACCCGAGCCGCCCTTGATGGTGTAGTCCTCCCCGCCCACCGCCACGGGCCGGCCGGCTATCCTGCCGATGCCCGCCACGTACGGATGGGGCACGAATGACGTGAGCTGCCCGCTGTCGTTGTACTGCGCCTGGCCCGCGAGCTTGCCGACCTCCTGGAAGCTGCCGGGATCGAGCAGATGCCCGATGCGCTCGCGTACGGTGAGCTTGCCGTCAGCGTGGTGTCGCGCGACGGCGTCCGTCCCGCCGCACTGCTCCGCAAGGCGGCGGCGCCGGTGGATCTCCTCGATTTCCGCTGACCAGCTCATGGGCTCCTTACTTACAGAAGTCCTGCCATTCCGCAACTAATTGATCTTTATGCTCTATGTTAGTGGATATCTATTTTGTTGTCAATAAGATTGTTGACAATACTACACGCACAGCCTATCTTGCTCCCAGCGATTCCCGACGGACAGGAGCAGCGCATGACCGCAGGCGCGGGGCTGGCAAGGCAGGCAATCGGCGCGTCTCCAGGCGCACCGCTGACGCTGTCGTTGCCCGAGCAGATCGCCGCGCGGCTTTCCGAGCGCATCATCGCCGGCACCTACGCGCCGGGCCGGCGCGTGATGGAGCAGGCGGTGTCCGCGGAGTTCGGCGTCTCGCGCGGCCCCGTGCGCGAAGCCCTGCGGCTGCTGGAGAAGGACGGCCTGGTCACCATACTCCCGCGGCGCGGCGCGCAGGTCACCCGGCTCTCGATCGCCGAGGTGCGCGAGATCTTCGACATCCGCGCGGCGCTGAACGGGCTGCGCGACCGGCAAATCGCCGAGGACCCGGATCGCGGCCGCCTGCTGCCAATGCTGGAAGACAACGTCGCGCGGCTCGCGGGGCTGGCGCGCGATCCCGGAGAAGGGGACGAATACATCGAGACCGTTTTCGAATTGAACCGCCTGTTGAACGACGCGACACCGAACCGCAGGTTGCGCGCGATCCTGTCGTCGCTCGCGCTGCAGACGCTGCGCTATTCCCGTCTCGGCCTCGCGACGGTGGGACGCCGGCAACAGTCGGCCGGCAACTGGCAGCGGCTGGTGAAAGCGGTGCGGGAGGGCGACGGGCTGGAAGCGCAGCGCGCGGCGGAGCAGCGGGTGCTGGATTCGCGCGATGCCGCTATCAGGGAACTTGAAAAAACCTAACCCGTCCTCATCCCTCCAGGACGGCGACGACCTGGCCTTCCGCCACCGGGTCCTTTTCCTGCACCAGGATCTCCTTCACGGTGCCGGGGTCCTCGGTCAGCACCGGGATCTCCATTTTCATCGATTCGATCACGATGAGCGTGTCGCCGGACTCGACCCGGTCGCCCGGCTTGGACTTCACCTTCCACACCGTGCCGGTGATCTCGGACTTGATTTCGATGCGCGCCATGGCTGTGCCCCGAAAAGCGTGCTGGTGCCGCTGAAAACGCCGCGGCGAGTATATCAGGTTGTCTACCGCCCGGCTGCTGCGTAACATTACGCGCTGCGATGGTTGAGCAGGTTTCCATGAGCGATCCGGCCCGCATCCCCGATTTGCGGGACGCCGCACTCGAGCTCGAGGGGCGCGTCGCCCTGCTCACGCTCAAGCGCGACGACAAGCGCAACGCGTTGACCGGGACCGCGCTCGTGGACGACATTTGCGCCACGCTCGAATGGGTCAATGCCACCGCGGAGGTTTCGGCGTTGATCCTGACCGGCGCCGGGTCGGCGTTCTCGGCGGGCGGCGACATCAAGACCATGCGCAGCCGCGCCATGGCTTCCACCGCCGCGGAGATGGAACGCTACTACCGGCACGGCATCCAGCGCATTCCGCGCGCGATGAAGGCGGTCGAGGTCCCGGTCATCGCGGCGGTGAACGGTCCGGCGATCGGCGCCGGATTCGATCTCGCCAACATGTGCGACATCCGCATCGGCTCCACGAACGCGCAGTTCGGAGAGACCTTCGTCAACCTCGGCCTCATGTCGGGCGACGGCGGCGCGTGGTTCCTGCAGCGCGTGGTCGGCGTCCAGCGCGCGGCCGAGCTCACGTTCACCGGGCGCATCGTCAAGGCCGAGGAGGCGAGGGCGCTCGGCATCCTGCTGGAAGTGACCGAGCCCGAGCGGCTGTTGCCGCGCGCGCGGGAAATCGGCGCCCAGATCGCCGCCAAGCCGCCGCTCGCCGTGCGCTACGCGAAGCGCACGCTGAGGCTCGCGCAATTCCAGAGCGTCGACGAGCATCTCGAAGCCTGCGCCTCGTTTCAGGGGGCATTGCAGAAGACCGACGACCACCTCGAGGCCGTGACGGCATTCATCGAGAAGCGCAGAGGCAGCTTCAAGGGTAGATGATGCCGCGATTCGTCGTCCTGCTGCTGTTCCTGGCCGCGGCGCTATGCTCCCCGCCGTCATACTCCCAGGAGGAACGCCGGCTCGCGCCGGTCGACGAGGCGGAATCCGACGGCACCTGGATCAGTTTTCGGGCGCAACTCCTCGCCGCGGTGGCGAAGCGCGACCTGGAATACGTGCTGGGCGTGATCGACCGCGGCGTGCGCAACGGCTCCGATTCGCCGCGCGGCGTCGAGGAATTCCGCGAGCAGTGGCAACTCGACGCCCCGGACAGCACGTTCTGGCGCGAGCTGTCGGCTGCGCTGGCCCTGGGCAGCGCCTGGCTCGCGCGCGACGACCAGCCGCGCGAGCTGTGCGCGCCGTACCTGCTGGGGAAGTGGCCGCGGGACATGGACCCGCTCGCGAACGGCGTCGTCACCGTCCGCGAAGCTCCGGTGAAATCCGCCCCGTCGGCAAAAGCGAATGCGCTCCTGACGCTCGCGCACGTCGTCGTTCCGGTTGCGGATTGGGAAGTCGACGACAGCGATGCCGCCTCGAAGCAGAAGTGGGTCAAGATCCGCCTCAAGGACCGGGACGGCTACGTGGCCGAAGAGCAGATGCGCAGCCCGATCGAGCACGCCGCGTGCTTCGTCAAGACGGACGACGGCTGGCGCCTGACTGTCTTCGGCCCTGCGGGCCGGGACTGACTTCATTCCTCGATTTCCCGCTGAGATCGCTCGTTGCCATCGTCCTCGTCATGACCGCTGCGACCGGGCATGCCCTTGATATTCAGGGCCACCGCGGCGCGCGCGGGCTCGCGCCGGAAAACACGCTGCCCGCGTTCGCCCGTGCGCTCGGCATCGGCGTCACCACCCTGGAGATGGACTGCGCCATCACCCGGGACGGCGTGGTGGTGGTGAGCCACGATGCGGCGCTCAACCCCGACATCACACGCGGGCCCGACGGCAAGTGGCTGGAGCAGGCCGGTCCCGCGATCCGGAACCTGGCGTTCAAGGAGCTGCAACGCTACGACGTCGGCCGGCTCAACCCCGCGAATGCCTACGCGAAGCGCTGGCCGGAGCAAAAACCCGTGGATGGCACGCCCATCCCGCGCCTCGCCGACGTGTTCGCGCTGGTGCGCAAAAGCGGCAACGAGACGGTGCGCTTCAATATCGAGACCAAGCTCTCGCCAGTTGAGCCGAATCAGACGGTCGGACCCGAGGATTTCGCGCGCAAGCTGGTGGGAGCGATACGCGAGGGCGGCATGGTCCGCCGCGCGATCATACAGTCGTTCGACTGGCGCACGCTCGCGATCGTGCAGAAGGAGGCGCCCGAGATCGCGACCGTCTATCTCACGGTGCAGAAAGGTTTCATGGACAGCATCCAGGCGGACAAGGACGGATCGCCCTGGACCGCCGGCGTCAAATTCCGCGACCACGGCTCGGTGCCGCGCATGGTGAAGGCCGCGGGCGGGGCAGTGTGGTCGCCGTACTACGCCGAGATCACGCGCGAGCAGGTAAAGGAGGCGCAGTCGCTGGGATTGAGGGTCGTGGTGTGGACGGTGAACGAGCCCGCCGACATGCGCCGCATGATCGAGTGGGGCGTGGACGGCGTGATCAGCGACCGCCCCGACCTCCTGCGCAAGACTGCCGGCGAGATGGGCGTCAGCCTCCCTCGCGCTACGCCTGTAAGGCCGTAAGTTCACGCACAGTTTCGCTGGCTCGCTGAAGGCATCGCGGTATTCCCGAACGCTCATCCCTCATTGATTACCAAGGGCACACCGGTGATCGCAAGATGGAAATCAGTGGACCAGCATATCTTGATCCGCTGCGCGTCCATGACGTGAAGGCCGACGGCATCTGTCATCGTAAGATCCTGGTCCGAGAACCGACGGAGCAGCTCGGTCGCCGCGGCCTGTTCCTTGGGTCCAACAGGCGCCACGGTCAACGGTGTCAAGTCCTCGATCATGGCCAGGAACTTGAGCGCCCGCGTCCGGTCGTAGCGGCGTAGAAACCAGGCGTGCCCTTCGGCCACGACCAGGGTCGTGGTCAGCAATGACGGCGGCTCGGCAAATAGGCGCCGGAAAGTGGGGTGATATGTGTCGGACCGATCCGCGAAGGCGATCAGCGCTGAGGTATCGACATAGGCCTCAGTCTTTCCGGCCATAGACCACGTCGTCGATGTGCCGGCTCGACGCGGGATCGCCGGTTTCCACCATCCCGGCGTAGCGCATCCACGGCTTGGTATCGTTCACGGGCAGTGCGGTCCGAAGAGAACGTCGAAGCAGTTCGGCCAAGGAAATTCCCAGGCGTGCTGCCTCGCGCTTCGCCGCAACGTACTCGTCCTTGGTCAGGCTGATCTGGGTTCGTATCATGATAACAGTTTACGCCAAGCTGTTATCATCGGCAATCCCCCGTGCCAAGGCGGCCGATAAGGTGGGCGCCGAGCTCGTTACGACGACTGTCACCCCTTAGAGCGGAGTTTTCTCGTCACTTCGTCACTGCATCACTTCGTCACTGGGTTCAGTAGCTGGTCGGCCAGTTCGCCAGCTTGTGCTCGCCGACGCCGTTTTTCAGGCGCTTACGGTGGACCTGGAGCATACGGATAAGGAAATCGCGCGTATCACGCGGGTCGATGACGTGCTGCGCCTCGTAGAGGCGCGCGAGCTCCCACGGCGTGGTGTCGCGCTCGACTTCCGCGACGAGCTGCTTGAAGCGCTCCGGGTCGTCCTGCTCCTTGACGCCATACAGGACGTTGACCGAGGCCCGCGGGTCCATGAACCCGAGGTCGGCGGAGGGCCAGCACGCCAGCTCGTCGGTGTTGCGGCCGCCGCCCATGTTGATGTAGGCCTGGCCGTAGCTCTTGCGCGTGATGACGGTGATGCGCGGCACCGTCACGAGCGAGAGCGCGTTCATCCAGTTGATGACCTTGCCCGGCATGCCGCGCAGTTCCCCTTCGACGCCGATCAGGAAACCCGGCACGTCGACCAGGAACACGATCGGGATGTTGAAGGAATCGCACAGCACCATGAAGCTCGTCGCCTTCTGGCAGGCGTCGGCGTCGAGCGCGCCGCCCTTGTAGAGCGGGTTGTTGGCGATAAATCCGACGCTTTTTCCCTCGAGGCGCGCGAGCACGGTCGCAACCGATCGTCCGAAGCGCTCCTTCAGCTCGAAGCTTGAACCGGTGTCCACGACCGCCGCGATCACCTTGCGCACGTCGTAGACCTTGTTGCGGGCTTCGGGGACTATGTCCAGCATTTTCCGGCACGCCTCGCCGGAACCCGGCGGCACCGCGTGGACGGGCGGCGCTTCCATGGCATGCGCCGGCATGTAGGAGAGAAATTTCTTCACCGCGTCGAGCACTTGCCCGTCCGTATCCACCGCCAGGTCGGCGAGCCCCGAGACACCGGTCAGGAGCTTCCAGCCGCCCAGTTCCTCGGGGTCCACCGGCTTGCCGATGGCGATCGAGGTGACGTTGGGGCTCGCGATCGCCATCACCGAGCCCTTGCGCATCACGACGAAATCCGACATCGCGGCGTACCACGTCGAGGAGCCGTAGCACTGGCCCATCAGCGTCGCCACCCACGGCGACTCGCGCAGGCGCTGGTACTCGGCCGGGTCCTGCGCGATGATGGCGCGGCCCGCCGCGCCCATGCGGTCGGGCATGCGCGCGCCGGAGGATTCGCCGAGGAAGACCAGCGGCATGCCGTAGCGGCACGCGGCGGCCTTCACGTGGCGGATCTTCTTCATGTTGATGACGCTGGAAGATGCGCCGAGCACGGTGAAGTCGTTGGAAACGATCGCAACCTCGCGCCCGCCGATGCGGGCGAAGCCCGCCACCTTGCCGTCGGCCGGCGTCTTGTGCCGCACCTCCGGGCGGATCGCGCGCGCGTGACGGCCCGATTCGGCGAAGCTGCCGGGGTCCACCAGGGTGTCGATGCGCTCGCGGGCGTTCAGCACGCCCTGCGCCCGTCGCTGCGCGAGCTTTTCCGGCCCGCCCATCGCCAGCGCCTCGGCGTTCTTCTCTTCCAGCTGCTTCAGCACGTCCCTGGCTGACATATGCATTTCATCCCGTCACGCTTCAATCGTCACGCATTATCCGCTTTCTTGCGCAATCCCGGCGCAATCACGACCGCCAGCACGAACAGCGTCGCGATCATGAAGGTCAGGCTGATCGGGCGCGTGAAGAACACGGTCGGGTCGCCGCGCGAGAGCAGCAGCGCGCGCCGCAGGTTCTCCTCCAGCAGCGGCCCCAGCACGTAGCCCAGGATCAGCGGCGCGGGCTCGCACTCGAGCTTGGCGAGCACGTAGCCGAGCACGCCGACGGCCGCGCAGAGATAGACGTCTCCGGGGTTGTTGCTCACGCTGAAATTGCCGATGCAGCAGAACATGATGATCGAGGGGAACAGCCAGCGATACGGGGCCCGCAGCAGGCTCACCCACAGCCCGATCAGCGGCAGGTTGAGGATGACGAGCATCAGGTTGCCGATCCACATGCTGGCGATGAGGCCCCAGAACAGCTCGGGCCTGGTGAGCATGACCTGCGGGCCGGGCTCGATGCCCTGCATCGTCATCGCCGCGAGCAGCAGGGCCATCGTCGCGCTGGCCGGCAGGCCAAGCGTGAGCATCGGGATGAAGTTGGTCTGGGCGGCAGCGTTGTTGGCCGCCTCCGGCGCGGCGACGCCCTCGATCGCGCCCCTGCCGAAGCGCGCCGGGTCGCGGGCGAGCTTTTTCTCCAGCAGGTAGGTCGCGAACGAGGACAGGGCCGGCCCGGTCCCCGGCAGCACGCCGAAGAAGGACCCTACGGCCGTGCCGCGCACGATAGGCCACGCCGAGTCCTTGAGGTCGCCGCGGGTCGGCATCAGGTTGGTGATCTTGCCGGTATACACTTCGCGAGGGTCCTTCCGTTCGAGGTTCACCACGATCTCCGCCACCGCGAACAGCCCCACGGCGATCACCGTGAAGCCGATGCCGTCGACCAGCTCGGGGACGCCGAAGGTGTAGCGCTGCATGCCGGAATTGACGTCGACGCCGACGATCCCGATCATCAGCCCCAGCACCACCATGGCGAGCCCCTTGAGCACGTCGCCCCCGCTGATCACGGCGGAGGCCACCAGCGCCATCAGCATCAGCGCGGTGTACTCGGCGGCACCGAATTGGAGCGCCCACTCCGCGATCGCCGGGCCGGCCAGCGCGATCAACAGGACGCCGACGCAGCCGGCGAACAGGGAGGCGATTGCCGCGATCGCCAGCGCCGGGCCGGCGCGCCCCTGCCGCGCCATCTGGTAGCCGTCGATGCAGGTCACCGCCGAGGCGGTTTCGCCCGGCAGGTTGACGAGTATCGAAGTGGTGGAACCGCCGTACTGCGAGCCGTAATAGATGCCCGCGAGCATGGTGATCGCCGCCACCGCGGGCAGGTTGAACGTGATCGGCAGCAGCATCGCGATCGTCACCAAAGGGCCCACGCCCGGCAGCACTCCGACCAGCGTGCCGAGCAGGACGCCGATGAAGCAGTACGCGAGGTTCTCCGGCGAGAACGCCACGCCGAAGCCCAGCGCCAGGTTGCTCAGGATGTCCACCAGACCCCGGGGAACAATGCATAGGGCAGCTTGAGGCCGTAGACGAAGACGCCGAGGGCAAAGGCGCCCATCACCACGGTGAGGAGCAGCACTTCCTTGAAGCGGAATTCACGGCCGGCGGCCGCGGCCGTGAAGAACATCGCGACCAGCGCCGGGATGATGCCGAGCCGGTCCACGAGCGCGCCGAACAGCAGGATCGAGAGCGTGATCAGCCCGAGCGGCCTCCAGCCCCAGTCCCCGCTGACCTGTTGCCCGCTGCGCAGGCCGCGGACCAGCACGGCGCCGCCGAACAGGCACAGGATGCCGCCCAGGACCGTCGGGAAATAGCCGGGGCCCATGCGCATCGCGACGCCCATCGGATAGTCCCGGGCGACGGCGATCGCCAGCACGCCGAGCGCGATGAACAACAGACCGGCGAGGAAATCCCTGTTGTCGAACAGATCCGGTTTCATGCGGGGTCTCCGTTCCCGGATCGCCCGTCACTTCGTTACTGCGTCACCCCGTCATCGATTGATCCGTCACTGGCTCTTGATGCCGGCGGCCTTGATCACCTTCGCCCACTTCGCGATCTCGTTGCGAACATACGCGGCATACTGCTCGGGCGTGCTGGCGACGATTTCCCCGCCGAGGCCCTGCAACTGCTTGCGCACCCCGGAATCATTCAACGCGCGGACGGTCTCCTTGTGGAGCCGCGCGAGGATGGCCGGCGGCGTCTTCGCCGGGGCCGACAATCCCCACCACGTCGCCACTTCGAATCCGGGCACGCCGCTTTCCGCCACGGTCGGAATGTCGGGAGCCGCCGGCGAGCGCTTCAACCCGGTCACCGCCACCGCGCGCAGCTTGCCCGAGCGCGCGTGGTTGATGACGGTGGGAAGGTTGCCGAAATAGAGCGAAACCTCGCCGGCGAGCAGCGCCACGAGCCCCGGGCCGCCGCCCTTGTAGGCGACGTGCAACCACTTGACGCCGGCCATGTACTGAAAAAGCTCCGCGGACAGGTGCACCGAGGTGCCGATCCCGGACGAGCCGTAGTTGACCTGCCCCGGGCGCTGCTTCGAATACGCGATCAGCTCCTGCACGCTCCTCGGCGGAAACGACGGGTGCGTCACCAGCAGGTTATGGGCCTGCCCGATCTGGGTGATGAAGGCGAAATCCCGGATCGAGTCGAAGTTGAGCTTCTTGATCAGCGACGGGTTGGTCGCGTGGCCCGGCGCGTTCATCAGGATCGTGTAGCCGTCGGGCGTCGCGTTGGCCGCGATCTCCGTGGCGATCGCCGTATTCGCACCCCCGCGGTTGTCGACCACCACCTGCTGGCCGAGATACTCGGACAGCTTGGGCGAGATCATGCGCGCCACGATGTTGTTGCTGCCGCCCGGCGGAAAGCCGACGATGAAGCGGATCGGCCGGGTCGGGTAGGGGGCCTGCGCGGCGACTGTCGGCACCATGCCGAGCAATGCGGCAGCCGACAGTATGTAGGCATAGACCTGCAGCTTCATCGTCTCCTCCTTGTCGTTGTGATACCGCGTGGATTCCGGTGAATTCTCCGTCACTTCGTCATTGTTCTTGGAGCAAACCCCTTCTCATAATGCGGCCCGGCCATCGTGCCGTCCACCGCTTTTCCGATGATGCCCTGGGACAGATCCTTGATGGCAATGAAAATCACGTCCTCGTCGTCGGGCGCGGCGACCAGCGTGTGCGGCGCCATCGCCGGGATGTAGATGAGGGTGCCGGCCGGCGCTTTGACGCGTTTTCCGTTCACCGAGCCGACGAGCGTCCCGCGCACGACATAGTTGAACTGCTCGTTCTTGTGGGTGTGCATACGCGAGCCCGTGCCGCGCGCCTTGTGGATGTAGCCCACCAGCATCCGCTTGCCTTCCACCACGCCGCCGTGGGACGTCGAATAGCCGGTGCCGGCCGGCACGTCCTTCACCCGCGCCAGCGTGAACTGGTACCTGCCGTTGCCGCCCTTCACCGCCCCCGCGGTCTTGGTCTTCGGCCGTTTCACGGCTGGTTTCTTCAATGCCATGCTCTTCTCCTGATTTACCGTTCACCGTTCACCGTTCACCGGTCACGGTTCTCACAGGTAGTCGATGATCTTCCAGTCGCCCGGCTTCACGTTGACCACGTTCTTGCTCTTGCCCGGCCGCCGGTCGGCGTGGATCCTGCCCTCTTTCATCACCACCTTGATGTTCTTCTTCTCCTGCAGGCAGCGGATGTTCTTCAGGGGATCGCCGTCGACCGCGATCAGGTCGGCGAGCTTGCCCGCCTCGATCGTGCCGAGATCCTGCTCCTGCTTCAGCGCCTGGGCGGCGTTGCGGGTCGTGGTGAGGATCGCGTCCATCGGCTTCATGCCGAGCTTCACGTAGATCTCCAGCTCCGCGGCGTTGCTGCCCATGTCGGGCTCGAAGCCCATGTCGGTGCCCATGGCGATCTTGACGCCGGCCTGGTACATCTTCCTGAACGTTTCGAAGCAGAACGGCTGCAGGTACTTCATCTTGCGCAGCACGAAATCCGCCGTGCCGTGCTCGCGCCGGAGCTGAATCGCATGGTCGGTGCGGTGCGCCAGCGTCGGCGTGACCGGGGTGCCGGACTTCCGGATCAGCTCGATGGTCTCATCGTCGTTGAACACCATGTGCTCGATGGTGTCGGCGCCGGCCCGCAGCGCCATGCGCTGCGCGCTGGTGGTGAAGCAATGCACCGCGGCATGCTTGTGCAGCGCGTGCGCCTCGTCCACGACCGCGTCGAGCTCTTCCTGCGTCATGTTGCGGATGTCGGGCTCCTCCTTGTCGGTGCCGCCGCCGCCGGAGGCGCAGGTCTTGATGACGTCGCAACCCGCCAGCATGTTCTTGCGCGCGAGCTTGCGCAGCTCCCACGGGCCGTCGGCGGTGTTGAATCCCCAGCGGTACATCGCGCGCGGCTGGATCAGCTCGAGATGCGAGCCGGTCATCGTGGTGAAGCCCGCGATCAGCATGCGCGGGCCCTCGACGATGCCGGCGTTGATGGCGTCGCGCACGGCGCACATTTCGTTCACCAGCAGCCCGTACGGGCCGTTCATGCCGAGGTCGCGCAGCGTCGTGAATCCCATGTCGAAGCAATTCTGGGCATGGAACAGCGCGTACATCTGCTGCAGGTGCGGCATGGTCTCGAACTGCGCGACCCGGTGGTTGTGGAAGGTCATGCAGTTGTACATGGCGGTGTGGATGTGGAGATCCATCATGCCCGGCATCACCGTGTAACGCGAGCAGTCGACCGCCTCGGCTCCCGGCGGCGCCTTGAGCGAGCCCCTGGCGCCGACCCTGGTGATGCGGTTGCCGTGAATCAGCACGACGGCGTCCTTCACCGGCTTGCCGCCGCGCCCGTCGATGAGCGTCCCGCAACTGACCGCTCTCACCGGGCCTTTCACCTTCGTTTCCAGAAATTCCTGGGACTTCACGTTTTGGTTTCTCCCTCGTTGTCAGCCTGTTCGGAAACCCGCCGCCACGCGCGCGAAGCGTGCATACGCTTCCGGGTCTATCGCACTCCCCCGGTCCGGGCGGCCTGCCGGCAGCTCGAGCGCCGGCAGCGTCGCCTCCAGCTCCGCGCGCGCCATGTCGCGCGTGATGAACACGATGCGGGTGCCGCGGTCGGCAGACGGCCACGACTCGAGCTCGACCGGTTCGTGAATCACGCTCTGGACCGCGTGGACGGCCACTGGCCTGCCTTCGACGTTTACCAGCGCCTTGACGCGCAGCAGGTTCGCGCCCTTCAGGGCGGCAAGCAGGTTGAGCCACGCCATCAGCCCGGCCGCGGACACGGCGCCTTCGCGGCGCACCGCGCAGGCATTGATGCGGTCTGTGTGGCTCGTGCCGCGCGGCGTCCGGCGGTGAAGCGCGGCGCGCCCGGCTCTCGCGAAGGCGGCCTCGTTGAGCCAGCGCTCGACCCGTTCCCGGTTCGCCGCCGGGTCGTCGAGCACGGCGCCGAACAGGAGCGCGGGCGGGATTTCACCGCGCACGACCTCATGAACCCGGGCCCCGGGATTGATGCGCGACAGGCGCTTGCGCAACTCCCCCAGCGCCGCTGCGCCGGCGAGATCGGTCTTGCTCACCAGCAGGCAGTCCGCGACGGCCGCCTGCTTGACCGACTCCGGGCACTCATCGAGCTGACCGCCGCCGTTGACGCCGTCCACCATGGCGATCACGGCGCCGAGGCGCACACGCGGCGCGATGAGCTCGTCGGAAGCGATGGTGCGCAGGACCGGCACCGGGTCCGCGAGCCCGGTGGTCTCGACCAGCACGCGATCGAAGGCCGGAACGCCGCCCGCGCCGCGCTTCGAGAGCAGATCCGCCAGCGTCTCGACGAGGTCGCCCCGTATCGTGCAGCACAGGCAGCCGTTGGCGAGCAGCACGGTATTCTCGTTGGGCGTGGCGACGAGCAGGTGGTCGAGACCGACCTCGCCGAATTCGTTGATGATGACGGCGGCACGCGCCATGCCCGGATCCCGGAGCAGGCGGTTCAACAGCGTCGTCTTGCCGCTGCCGAGGTAGCCGGTGATGATGGATACCGGCGGGCGATCGCGCACGTTGGACAGTCCGGGCATCTTCGCGGCGTTGCGTCGCTTGCCCGCGGGTCAGGCCGCGAGCGCCTGCTCTTCGAGGCTCGCGTTGTATTGGCCCGCGCAGGCCAGGCTGTTCATGCGCGCGCGGTGCAGCAGCGCGGCCTGGCCCGCGGCAGCGTTGGCCGCGGCGCCTTTCCAGGCCTTGAGCGACGGCGCCTGCAGCGCGCGCCCGTAGGAAAAGGACAGCGTCCACGGCAGCCGGCCCGAGGACATCTTGTTCATTGCGTTGAGGTGTTCCGTCGCCAGTTCGTCGCTCTGCCCGCCGGAGAGGAACATGATGCCCGCGACCGCGCCCGGCACCGTGCGCTTGAGCACGCGCACCGTGCGCTCGGCCACTTCCGCGACCTCCGCCTGCTCCGGGCAGTCCTTGCCCGAAATCACCATGCTCGGCTTCAGCACCGAGCGCTCCAGCGCGACGCGGTTGAGATAGAGCGCTTCATAGACTGCGTTCAGCGTCCACTCCGTCACCTCTTCGCAGCGGTGGATGATGTGGTTGCCGTCCATCAGCACCTCGGGCTCGACGATCGGAACCAGGCCCGCTTGCTGGCAGACCGCCGCGTAGCGCGCGAGCGCGTGCGCGTTCGCCGAGATGCAGGTGGAGCTGGGTATGTCGACGCCGATCGTGATGACCGCGCGCCACTTGGCGAACCGCGCGCCAAGCTTCACGTACTCCGCGCATCGCTTGGCGAGGTTGTCGAGCCCTTCCGTCACCTTCTCCCCGGGGCAGAACGCGAGGTCCTTGGCGCCGGCGTCCACCTTGATGCCCGGCAGGATGCCGTTCTTCGCGAGCAGCTCCGCGAACGGCGTGCCGTCGGCCGCTTTCTGGCGAAGGGTCTCGTCGTAGAGGATCACGCCGCTGATGTACTGCGACAGCCCTTTCGTCGTGAACAGCAAGTCGCGATAGGCGCGGCGGTTCTCCTCGGTGTTCGCGACCTTGATGCCGGCGAGCCGCTTCTCGATGGTGCCGGTGGATTCATCGGCCGCGAGGAGACCCTTGCCGGGCGCGACCATCGCCTTGGCTACGGCTTCGAGTGACGGGGTAGCCATATGACCTCCTGACGCTGCGTGACTGATGGTTCGTGACGGGTGAGGGGACGGCTATTTTACTACGACGACGGCGCCCAATTCGCCTTCCGCCCTACGCTTTGCGGTGTTCTCCCACCTTGACAATCTTCATGGTATTGGTGCCGCCGGCCTTGCCAAAGGGCTCGCCGATGGTGAGCACGATGGTGTCGCCACGCTGCACCACGCCGCGGGCCAGCAGCTCGTCCTCGGCCATGTGCAGCGCCTTCTCGGGATTGCGCGCGCCCTTGAATTTGACCGGGTATACCCCCCGGAACAGCGTCACCCGCCGGCGGGTCTCGATCACCGCGCTCATGGCGTAGACCGGGACGTTGGTGTGCATGCGCGACATCAGCAGCGCGGTCTTGCCGCTCTGCGTCATCGAGGCCACCGCCTTGATGTTGAGATTGTTGGCGGTGAAGACCGTCGCGCGCGCGATCGCCTCCTCGACCTCGGCCGGCGCGGTGGTGCGCCGGCGTTCCTGGGACAGCGTGTCCTCCTTTTCGGCCTCGACGCACACCCGCGCCATGGCGGCCACCGTCTCCGCCGGGTACTGACCGGTGGCGGTTTCGGCGGAAAGCATCACGGCGTCCGTGCCATCGAGCACGGCGTTCGCGACATCGGATACCTCCGCGCGCGTGGGGATCGGGTTGCTGATCATCGATTCCATCATCTGGGTCGCCGTGATGGTCACCCGGTTCTTCTCGCGCGCCAGGCGGATCATGCGCTTCTGCAGCGCCGGCACCGCGGCGTCGCCCACTTCCACGGCGAGGTCGCCGCGCGCCACCATGATGCAGTCGGAGGCGTCGAGGATCGCCTCCAGCGCCGGGATCGCCTCGGCGCGCTCGATTTTCGCCACCATCAGCGCCCGCCCGCCCGCCTGGCGCATGAGGTCGCGCGCCCAGCGCATGTCTTCTCCCGACCGTGGAAACGACACGCCGAGAAAATCCGCCTTGAGCTCGGCGGCGGTCCGGATGTCCTGCTTGTCCTTCTCGGTCAGCGCCGGGGCTGTCAAGCCGCCCCCTTTGCGGTTGATGCCCTTGTTGTTGGACAGCGGGCCGCCCTGCTCCACGACGCAGGCGATGCGCGGCCCCCTGACCGCGGAAACGCCCAGCACGATGCGCCCGTCGTCCAGCAGCAGTGTGTCGCCGGGCCTCACGTCGTTCGGAAGATTCTTGTAATCGAGCCCGACCGTGTGCTGATTGCCCAGCGCGCATTCGGCGTCGAGCACGAACTTGTCGCCCGCGGCGAGCGTGATTTTCCCGTCGCGGAAGCGGCCGATGCGGATCTTCGGGCCCTGCAGGTCCACCAGCACGCCGATCGCGCGGCCCGCCTTGAGCGCGAGCGAGCGCACCAGCGCGACGCGCTTGCGATGCTCCGCGGCGGTCCCGTGCGAGAAGTTCATGCGCACCACGTCGAGCCCCGCCTCGATCATGCGCGCGAGCGTCTTCGGGTCGCTCGATGCGGGCCCGAGCGTGGCGACGATCTTGGTGCGGCGGAGCATGACGGCAGGATGGAGGATTGAGGGGAGTCTAGTAGCAAGACGTTACAAACTCAATCCTCGGTCCTCAATCCTGCTTGCGGCCGCGCTCTTCCAGGACCGCAACCGCCGGCAGCGTCCTGCCTTCGATAAACTCCAGGAACGCGCCGCCGCCGGTGGAGATGTAGGAAATCCTGTCGGTGACGCCGAACTTCGCGATCGCGGCCAGCGTGTCGCCGCCGCCGGCGACGGAGAATGCCTTCGAGTCCGCGATGGCCTGGGCGATGGTCCTCGTGCCGCCGGCAAACTGATCGTACTCGAACGCGCCCAGCGGGCCGTTCCAGACTATCGTGCCCGCCTTGAGGATGACCTCGGCCAGTGCCGCCGCCGTCCTGGGGCCGATGTCGAGTATCTTGTCGTCGGGCCTGACCTCGGTCGCGGCAACGCGGTTCGCGCGGGCGAGCACGGAGTGATCGTTGGCGGTAACGACATCCACCGGCAGCGGGACCTCGGCGCCGCGCGCCTTCATCATGTCCATGATGGCCCGCGCTTCGCCCACGAGCTCGAGCTCGGCGAGCGATCTTCCGATGGGCAGTCCGGCGGCCGCGAGAAAAGTATTGGCGATGCCGCCGCCCACGATCAGATGGTCCACCTTTGCGGCGAGCGATTTCAGTATGGTGAGCTTGGTCGAGACCTTGGCGCCGGCGACGATCGCGACCAGCGGCCGCGCCGGGTTGCGCAGCGCCTTTCCCAGTGCGTCGAGCTCGGCCGCCATCAGCGGCCCGGCGCACGCCACCGGGGCGAACCGCGCCAGGCCGTGGGTGGTGGCCTCGGCGCGGTGGGCCGTGCCAAACGCGTCGTTCACGTAGACGTCGCACAGGGCAGCCATCTTGTGCGCGAGCGCTTCGTCGTTCTTCTTCTCGCCCTTGTTGACGCGGCAATTCTCGAGCATCACCACCTCGCCCGGCTTCACCGCGAACCCGCCGTCCACCCAGTTCTGCACCAGCGGCACCGGGCGGTGGAGCATGTCGCCGAGGCGCTTCGCGACCGGCGCGAGCGAATCTTCGGGCGCGAGCTTGCCTTCGGTGGGGCGGCCGAGATGCGAGGTCACCATGACCGCCGCGCCGCCCTTCAGGGCGTACTCGATGCCGGGGAGCGAAGCGTGGATGCGCGTGTCTTCCGTGATGTTGCCCGCGTCGTCCTGGGGAACGTTGAGATCAGCGCGGATGAACACGCGCTTGCCTGCAACGGGCAGGTCGGTCAGGCGGAGAAACGTCATTGCTTCGCGGCGACCCGGACCATCTCGAGCACCTTGCACGAATAGCCCCACTCGTTGTCGTACCACGCGATGACCTTGACGAAGGTGGGATCGAGCGCGATGCCGGCTTCCGCGTCGAACACCGACGTGCAGCTTTCGCCGCGGAAATCGGTAGCAACGACCTTCTCCTCGGTGTAGCCCAGTATGCCCTTCAGAGCGCCTGCGGACTGCGCTTTCATTTCGGCGCAGATTTCCTTGTAGGTAGCGGGCTTGCCGAGTTCGACGGTGAGATCGATGACCGAAACGTCGGACGTCGGCACGCGGAATGCCATTCCGGTCAGCTTCTTGTTCAGTTCCGGAATCACGACGCCCACCGCTTTCGCGGCGCCGGTTGACGACGGAATGATGTTCTCGAGCATGCCGCGCCCGCCGCGCCAGTCCTTGTTGGAGGGGCCGTCCACGGTCTTCTGCGTCGCGGTCGCCGCGTGCACCGTCGTCATCAGGCCGCGCTTGATCCCCCACTTGTCGTTCAGCACCTTCGCCACCGGGGCGAGGCAGTTGGTGGTGCAGGACGCATTGGAGATGATGGCCTGCCCGGCGTAGGTCTTGTCGTTCACGCCGAACACGAACATCGGCGTGTCGTCCTTCGACGGCGCCGACATGATGACCTTCCTCGCGCCCGCGGCGATGTGCTTCTGGCACGAGGTCTTGTCGAGAAACAAGCCGGTGGATTCCACCACCACGTCCGCGCCCACTTCGTTCCATTTGAGCTCGGCCGGGTCCTTCGCCTGGGTCAGTCGGATCCTGCGGCCGTTGACGATCAGGGTATTGCCGTCAACGCCCATCTCGCCCTTGAAGCGGCCGTGAACGGAATCGTACCGCAGCATGTACGCCAGGTATTGCGGCTCGAGCAGGTCGTTGATGCCCACGATCTCGACGTCCGGAAAATGCTGCGTTGCTGCGCGAAACACCATGCGCCCGATGCGACCGAACCCGTTGATGCCGACTTTGATGGTCATGTCCTTCTCCGCATATCCACGTTTAAAACAACCTACAGAATTCCTTTCACGGCGGCGGCAACCCGCTCCGGTGTGAAGCCAAAATGCCGGAACAGTTCTCCGCCGGGGGCGGATTCGCCGAAGCGGTCGATGCCGACCACCGCGCCCTCGAGCCCCACGTACTTGCGCCAGTAGTCGGTCACGCCCGCTTCCACCGCGACCCGCGGCACCCCGCGCGGCAGGACCGACTCGCGATAGACCGCGTCCTGCCGGTCGAAGGCGCTGGTTGACGGCATCGACACCACGCGCACCGGGACGCCCTCTTCGGCCAGCATTTTCTGCGCGGCGAGCGCAATCGCGACTTCCGACCCGGTCGCGATGATCACGGCGCGGGATGCTCCGGCCGCCCCGGCGATCACGTAGCCGCCCCGGCGCACGTTGCCGAGCGCCGCCTCGTCGCGCTTCGCGAAGGGCAGATTCTGGCGGGAAAGCAGCAGGGCCGTCGGCCCGTCCCGCCGCCCGATCGCCGCCGCCCACGCGACCGTGCTCTCGACCGTGTCGCACGGCCGCCAGACCGCCATGTTCGGGATCAGGCGCAGGCTCGCCGCGTGCTCGACCGGCTGGTGTGTGGGCCCATCCTCGCCCAGCCCGATCGAGTCGTGCGTGAACACGTAGATCACGCGCAGCTTCATCAACGCGGCCATGCGCAGCGCGTTGCGGGCGTAGTCGGAAAACACCAGGAACGTGCCGCCGTAGGGGATGAAGCCGCCGTGCAGCGCGATGCCGTTCATGATCGCGCACATGCCGAACTCGCGCACGCCGTAGAAGAGGTAGTTGCCGTCGCCCTCGCGACCGATCACCTTCGAGGCCTTCACCATCGTGAGGTTCGAGCCGGTGAGGTCGGCCGATCCCCCGAGCAGCTCGGGCAGGGCGAGCTTGATCGTCTCGAGCACGTTCTGCGATGCCTTGCGCGTGGCCACGGTCTCCGCCCTGGCGTTCGTCTCGTGCGTGAGCGCGTCGACGCGGGCACCGAAGTCCTGCGGGAGCTCGCCCGCCATGCGCCGGCGGAAGTCCGCCGCCAGTTCCGGGTGCGCTTCCGTGTACGCCGCGAACAGCCGGTTCCAGCGCCGCTCGACGCGCTTGCCCGACTCGCGCGCGTCCCAGCCGCTGCGCACGGACTCCGGAATTTCGAACGGCGGATAGGGCCACCCGATCGCCTGGCGCGTCGCGGCGACTTCGGCCGCGCCGAGCGGCGCGCCGTGCGCCGCGCCGGTGTTGGCCTTGTTGGGCGCGCCCTTGGCGATCACCGTCTTGCAGCAGATCAGGGTCGGGCGCGCCTTCTCGCGCTTCGCCTTCTTGAGCGCGCGATTGACCGCCTCGACGTCATGGCCGTCGACGTTGGCGATCACTTGCCAGCCGTAGCCCTCGAAGCGCTTCGGGACGTTGTCGGTGTACCAGTTGGCGATGTGCGCCTTCTCGGAGTCGATCGAGATGCCGTTGTCGTCGTAGATCGCGATGAGCTTGCCCAGGCCGAGCGTGCCGGCGAGCGAGCACGCCTCGTGGGAGACGCCCTCCATCATGCAGCCGTCGCCGAGGAGGACGTAGGTGTGATGGTCGACGATATCGAAGCCCGGCCGGTTGAAATGCGTGGCGAGCAGCCGCTCGGCGAGCGCCATGCCGACCGCGTTGGCCATGCCCTGGCCGAGCGGACCGGTCGTGGTCTCGACGCCGGGCGCGCAGCCGAGTTCCGGGTGCCCGGGGGTCTTTGAATGCAACTGGCGAAAACGCTTGAGCTCCTCGAGCGGCAGGTCGTAGCCGGCGAGGTGCAGCAGCGCGTAGAGCAGCATCGAGCCGTGGCCGTTCGACAGCAGGAAGCGGTCGCGGTCGGGCCAGGCCGGGTTGGCCGGATTGTGCCGAAGGTGGTCGTTCCACAGCGCGTCCGCGATCTCCGCCATGCCCATCGGCATCCCCGGATGCCCGGAATTCGCCTGCTGTACGGCGTCCATCGCCAGCGCGCGGATCGCGTTGGCCAGCTCGACACGGCCATTCATTCGGTCCTGCCCTCAGTTCTCGTCGTTCTTGCGCGCGAGCCGCACGCCCAGCTGCTTCAGCTTGCGGTAGAGATGCGTGCGCTCGAGCCCCACGCATTCCGCCACGCGCGAGATGTTGCCGCCCTCGCGCGCGATGTGGTACTCGAAGTAGGCGCGCTCGAAGGCATCGCGGGCGTCGCGCAGCGGCAGGTCGAACGGCAGGTCGTGGGCGACGGGCAGGGCGGCGGCCGGCTTGGGCAGGGCGCGGTTGACCTCCTCCAGCGGGATCTGCTCGGAAGGGCAGGTGAGCGCGAGCGTGCGCACCACGCTCTCCAGCTGGGCGAGATTGCCCGGCCAGTCGTAATTCCTCAGGGCGTTCAAGGCGGCGGTGGTGAACTGCCGCGGCGCGGTTTCCTTCGCCTCCACCATGCGCGAGAGCGTCAGGTTCGCGATATCGGGCACGTCCTCGCGGTGCTCGCGCAGGCTCGGCACGCGGATCGTCGCCGCGGCCAGCACGCTGTAGAGCCGGCTGTCGAACGCGCCGTGCGCCACCAGCTCCGCAAGGTCGCGGCTTGCGCCGCTGACGAGCCGCACGTTGTAGCGCTCGAGCTTGGAGGCGGCGAGCAGCAGTCCCTTCTGCTCGATACGGGACAGATCCGAAACCTCGCGCAGGAACAGCGTGCCCTCGCGCGCCTGGTTCAGCAGATCGAGCGGCGTCTCGGCCAGCGCGGAATGATTTTCCGGGGCAATCCAGGGGGTATTGCGCTGATGCAGGAAGCGCGCGGCCAGCTCGATGCCGCAGCCGGGCTCGCCGCTCAACAGCAGCGGCGAGCGCAGGTTCATGACCCGCTCGAGGCGCTGCTTGAGCTCGGCCACCAGCGCCGCGCGGCCCAGGCTCGCCAGCGAGAGCGACGACCGCGCCTGCTCGCCCCCGCGCTTCAGCGCGCGCCCGACGGTCGCGAGCAGCTTCTGCAGCGCGATCGGCTTCTCCAGAAAATCATAGGCGCCGATGCGGGTCGCCTCGACCGCGGTGTCTATCGTGCCGTGCCCCGACATCATCACCACCGGCATGGTGAGCAGCCCCGCCGCCGCCCATTCCTTGAGGAGCGTGATGCCGTCGGTGTCCGGCATCCAGATGTCGAGCAGCACCAGGTCGGGCCGCACCTGGCTGCGCAGCGCGCGCGCCGATGCCGCATTTTCCGCGAGCCGCACCTGATAGCCCTCGTCGGAGAGGATCTCGGACAGCAGCTCGCGAATGCCGATTTCGTCGTCTACGACCAGGATTTGCTGCATAACCGGTGGAAAAATGTCAGAAAGTAGTTTACACCTGCGCCCGCGCCGCGGAGCGGCGCGCCACGTCCTGCGCCGCCGCCGGCAGCCGGATGGTGACGCGCGCGCCGCGCGGCGCGATATTGGCGATCGCCACCGAGCCGCCGTGTTCCTCGATGATTTTCTTGACGATCGCAAGGCCGAGACCGGTGCCTTTGGGCTTGGTGGTGACGTAGGGCTCGAATGCGCGGCTCATCACCTGCTCGGGAAAGCCGCAGCCGTTGTCGCTGACCGAGAGCCGCGCCATGCCGTCCTCGATGCCGCTCGCGATGACGATGCGCGGCTCGCTCGTGTCCGCCAGCGCATCCTGCGAGTTCTGCAGCAGGTTGTGAATCACCTGCCGCAGCTGCACCGCATCGCCCACCACCGGCGGCAGCCTCGCGTCGAGGTCGAGACGCACGCTCGGCCCCAGCGAGGCCTCGTAGAGCGTGAGCACTTCGTGCGTGAGCGCGTTCAAGTCGAGCTCCCGCAGCGACAGCTCGGGCGTGCGCGCGTACTGGCTGAACGCGTCCACCATGTTCTTCAGCGCGGCGACCTGGTTGACGATGGTCTGCGTCGACCGTGTCAGCACCTCGACATCCGCTTCCGCCAGCTTGCTCGCGAGCTTCACCTGCAAGCGCTCCGCGGAAAGCTGGATCGGCGTCAGCGGATTGCGGATCTCGTGCGCGAGGCGCCGCCCGACCTCGGCCCACGCCGCAGCGCGCTGCGCCTCGGCCAGGTGGGTGATGTCGTCGAATACCACCACGCATCCGCCATCCGCGCCTGGCGGCAGGCGCGTGCCGCGCAGCAGCAGCAGCTGCGTCCTGCCGTGGAGCGCACGCTCGGCCTGTTGCTCCCATTGCGCCGCGCCGGTGCGTCCGAACGCCGCCGCGATTTCCCGTCCCAGCTCGCTGACTCCGGGAGCCACTGTCGGCCAGCGCGCCACTGCGACCCCGACGAGCGGCGCGAAGTCGATCCCCAGTATCGTGCCCGCGCTGCGGTTCGCGGCACGGAGGTTCAGCTCTTCGTCGAACGCCAGCACGCCGGCGGACAAGTTGGCGAGCAGGCTCTCAAGATAGGCCTTGGCCTGCACCAGCGCCGCGTGGTGGCGCTCGGCCTGCGCGCGTGCCTCGGCGAGCTGCAGCGTCATCGCGTTGAAGGACTGGGTCAGCATGCCAATCTCATCGCTCGAAGCAACCGCCGCGCGCTGGCTGTAGTCGCCGCTGGCCACCGCGCGCGTGCCTTCCACGAGCACTCCGAGCGGGGCCGAAAGCCGGTCGGAGCGCTCGAACGCGAGCGCCAGCGCAGAGAGCAGCGCGAGCAGGAGCGTCAGGGTGAGCGTCACGCCGTAGAGCCGCTTCAGGCCCCGCCGCGACAGGGTGAGTTCCTGGTATTCGCGATATCCGGATTGCACCGCTTCCGCATCCTGCGCCAGCTTCTGCGGCACCGGCTGCAGCAGCTGCAATACCCGCAGCTCGTCGGCCAGGCTTGGAACCGGCACCGGGACCAGTGCGCGCAGGTAGAGGCCTTTATCGGGTATCGCCTCGACCGCGCTGTAGCTCTTGCGCGCGCGGATCTGCTGCAGCGCGGCCGCACCGGGCAGCTCCGGCAGCAACCCCGATCGCTCGTTGCCGGAATAGGCGAGCATCCTGCCGCGCTCGCTGAACAGGGTCGCTTCCTGCACGCCGGCCTGCTCGCGCAGGGCGTTCAACGACCCGATGTGCTCCTCGACCGGGCGTGTCGAGAGCGCCAGCGCCATCGCGTCAGCCTTGGCAACGAGGTCATTGAGCATGCCGTCGAGCGCGCCGCGCCCGAGGTTGATCCCGCCTTCGAGCGCGCGGTCGACCGGCACCTCGAACCACGATTCGATCGAGCGCGCGAGGAACTGGACCGACATGCCGTAGATCAGCGCGCCCGGCACCACCGCCATCAATGCGAACAGCAGCACCAGGCGCAACGTCAGCTTGGCGCCGAACACGCCGGCCTTGAGCTTGCGGCGCAGCGTGACGAACTGGTAGATGACCAGCGCGGTCAGCATCAGCGCCACCGTGCCGTTCAACACGAGCAGCAGCGGGTAGCGCTCGGCGAACGACGCCGGGTTGGCGCTCGAGGCCGCCAACAGGAACAGCACGACCGCGACCAGGCACACGCACAGGATCAGGAGGTAGCGCACGACGGCGCCGGGCAATGCGGGCCTGAGATGGGGGGCTGCGCCGCTCATGGGGAAACCGTCCAGCGGTGCCAGTCGGAGGAAATGGTCCATTCGCGCGAGCCGACCGCGCTGATCTGGAACGGGCGTGGCAGCTGGGAAGTGTCCAGGCGCAGGCGCAGCGCGGCGGTGTAGCTGGCGCCCTTGCCCAACGCGCCCGGCTCGGCGAAATCGCGCAGACGCACCTGGCTCAGGAACGACAGCGCTTCAGACAGCGTGCCGAAATTCTGATAGAGCCTGCCGACGCCGACGCGATAGTGACGTGTCAGCGCGTTATACGAGAGGCGATACTGCTGCCGCGCATTGGCGAGCTTCTCGTTCAGCCAGTACCAGCGCGGCCTGATCAACTCGAACTCGAGCGTGAAATAGAGCGGCACCCCCTTGTTGAGCGCTTCTTCCAGGGTATGAGTGAGCGCGATGTCGAATTCCGCTTCCAGGAAGTAGCCGTCTTCGGCGGTGATCAGCGCCGCCTTCCGGACCTCGATGCCATCGGCGCGCGCGGGAAGCGCGGCGGCCGCTGCCACGACCAGCGCCGCGAACGCAGCAAGCCAGCTAGACCTTCTGCAGAAGCGCGTAGAAGAAGCCGTCATGCCGTCCGTCCGGGAGCAGTTGGCCCGCTGGCAGTTGTATGTCGTTGTCGACCGCGGGAAGAGTCAGGCGCGTCGCGTTCCGATGGCGCTCCAGAAACCGCGCGACCTGTTCGCTGTTCTCCTCCTGAAATACGGAACAGGTTGCGTACAGCAATTTACCACCACTGGCGAGCGTCTGCCACAGCGCGTCGAGCATGCGGCCCTGCTCGCGCGCGAACTGCGCGATGTCGGTTTCGCGCCGCAGCGACTTGATGTCCGGATGGCGCCGCGCCACGCCCGACGCGCTGCAGGGAACGTCGAGCAATATGCGCTCGAAGGCTGCGCCGTCCCACCACGCCGCCGGCTCGCAGGCATCAGCGCACACGATGCGCGCCGATAATCCCAGCCGTACCAGATTCGCACGCACCCGCTCCAGACGCGCGGCGTCGCGGTCGAGCGCGGTGAGCGCCACCTCGGCCAGCTCCAGTGCATGGCCGGCTTTGCCGCCCGGGGCCGCACAGGCGTCGAGCACGCGCATGCCGTCGCGAAGGTCGAGCAGCGGCGCAGCCAGTTGGGCGGCCGCGTCCTGCACCGACACCAGGCCTTCGGCCAGCCCGGGTATGCGTTCGGCGGGTAGCGGCTTTTCAAGCACCACTGCCGCCGCGCCGCCCGCATCCGCCTTGATGCCGTTCCGGGCGAGCAGTTCCAGATAATCCGCGACGCGTGCGCGGCGGCAGTTCACCCTCAGCGCAAGCGGCGGGTGCGCGTTGGCCGCTGCGAGTATCCCCGCGAAATGCGCCGGATACTGCGCGTGAAGCTTGTCTATCCACCACTGTGGATGACAATAACGCGCGGTTTCGGCGCGGTCCACGCCGGCACAAAGAGCGGACCGCCTGCGGAGAAAATTGCGCAGCACCGCATTGGCGAGACTCTTGGCGGACGTGAATCCGAGCCCGTGGCAGGCGCGCACGGCGTGATCCACGACCGCGTGCGGCGCAGCGCGCGTGTATTCGAGCTGATAGAGCGCAACGAGCAACAGCATGCGCAGGCGTGCATCCTTGAGCGGCTTGTCGAGCAGGGCGTCAAGCAGCGCATCGAGCCGCGCGCGGAATCGCAGCGCGCCATAGGCGAGATCCTGGATTGCGGCGCGGTCGTGACCGTCCAGTTGCGGGTGGCGGCGCCACGCCGCGGCCAACTCGGCGTCGAGGCTGCGGCCGGCGAGCACGTGCCCCAGCGCGGCGGAGGCAAGCCGCTGGATCTCAACCATGGTCGGGCCCGAGGCACGCGCCCGGCGCGAGCTTGAATCCGGAGAGAAATGCACCGCACGCCAGTCTTTTGCCGCCTGCGCGCTGCAACTCGGTGATCCGCAGCGCGTCGACGCCGCACGCCACGACAATGCCGTCGGGCCCCGCCGCGCACACCGTACCCGGCGCCGCGCTCGCCCCGCGCTCGATGCGTCCGCGCCAGACCTTGAGCGGGACGCCCCCCATCCGGGTTTGCGCGCCCGGCACCGGGTCGAAAGCGCGCACCTGGCGCTCGATTTCGGCGGCCGGTTTACGCCAATTGATCTCGGCTTCTGCTTTGGCGATGCGCGGTGCCTGGGTAGCGGCCATGGCGTCCTGCGCCCGCGGAACGGGATGCGTCGCCAGCGCCTCGATCAGCAATTTCGCTCCGAGCGCAGCCAACTTGTCGTGAAGCGTGCCCGCGGTGTCATCGGGCAAGATCGGGATCGCTTCCTGCAACAGGATGGGGCCGGTATCGAGACCTTCGTCCATCTGCATGATGGTGATGCCGGTCGTGGCGTCGCCCGCGAGCAGCGCGCGCTGGATGGGCGCCGCGCCGCGCCAGCGGGGAAGCAGGGAAGCGTGCACGTTGATGCAACCGCGCGCGGGCAGCGTGAGCAGCGACGGCGGCAGTATGCGCCCGTACGCGGCCACCACCATCGCCGCCGGTCGGGTTGCGGCGATGGCGTCCACCGCCGCCGGGTCCTTTGGCGAGGCCGGCTGCAGCAGGGCGAGCCCGCGGGCAAGCGCGAGCCGCTTCACCGCCGGGGGCTGCGCCTTCAGACCGCGGCCGGACGGCCGGTCGGGCTGGGTGAGGACCAACGTGACTTCGTGCCTCGCGGCAAGCAGCGCCTCAAGCGATACTGCCGCAAACTCCGGGGTTCCCGCGAAGACGAGCTTCAAGAAATCAGAGCGCGAGCCGGCGTGGGCCCGGCTCCACCGCGCGCCGTCCCTGCTTGCGGAACCGGGCCAGGATGCGGCTTTGCTTGAGACGCGAAAGTTTCTCGACGAACACCTTGCCCTCGAGGTGATCCATTTCATGCTGGATACACACCGCGAGCAAATCCGTTGCTTCCAGCGTGAACGGCCGGCCGGCTGCGTCGAGCGCCCGCACCGTCACCCGCTCGGCGCGCCGCACTTTCTCATACACTCCCGGCACGGACAGGCAGCCTTCCTCCCGCTCGGCCACGCCGCTTGCCGCGACCCGTTCCGGGTTGACGAACGCCTGCAACTGGTCGCGGGACTCGGAGATATCGATGACGATTATGCGCAGAGGCGCGTCGACTTGTGTTGCGGCCAGGCCAACGCCCGGGGCGGCATACATGGTCTCAGCCATATCATTGATTAATTTACGTATTTCGTCGTCGACCCGCTCCACCTTGCGGGCCACTTGGTGTAGGCGCGGATCCGGGTAGCACAGGATCGTGAGTAAAGACATGGAAAAGCTTGCTAATTTAAACAGCTAGATGCAGAATTTAATCCAATATCTCGGGCGCAGTTCCCGCGTAGGGGCTGCGCCTGTTAGTCTGCTAATTGGGGGCGTCCTATGCGAAAGACAATTATATCCCTGATTTTGTTGATGACTCCGCTGATTCCCGCGTTCGCGGCCGATGCCGGCGCGCTCAAGGAAGACGCGCCCGAGCGCTATACCGTCGTCCCGGGCGATACCCTGTGGAGCATTGCTGGCCGCTTCCTGAAGGACCCGTGGAAATGGGCCGAGCTGTGGAAGATGAACCAGGAGCAGATCAAGAACCCTAACCGCATCTTTCCGGGCGATGTGATCGTGCTGGATCGCTCGGGCAAGGATGCGCAATTGAGGCTGGTCGCGGCCCCGGGTCTGACGATCAAGCTCTCGCCCAGGACGCGCGCCGAGCCGCTCAAGGATGCGGCAGTACCCGCCATTCCACCGTCGGTCATCGAACCGTTCCTGACGCGGCCGTTGGTGGTCGGCGCCACGGAACTCGACAGCGCACCGGTGATCCTCGCCACCCAGGAAAATCGCGTGGCGATCGGCGCCGGAAACGTTGCCTACGTCGAAGGTCTCAGCGAGGAACTGGGACGGTCGTGGCAGATATTCCGCCGCGGCGATGCGCTGCTCGACCCTGACACCAATGAAATCCTCGGTTACCAGGCCAATTACCTTGGCGAAGCACGGGTGAGCAAATTTGGACCCCAAAGCACGATCGAGATCGTCAAGTCCTCGCAGGAGATCTATGCCGGCGATCGCTTGCTGTCCACAACCAAGGAGCGGCCGACATTCTCCTACGTACCGCGCGCCCCGATGAAGTCGGTGCGGGGCCGCGTCGTCTCGACCTACGGCAACCTGGGCGAAACCGGTCCGTCCGGCATCGTCGCGCTGTCGAAAGGCTCCCGGGACGGACTCGAGGTCGGCCACGTGCTCGCGATCTACCGCAGCCAGAGCACTTCGCGCTACGAGGTCCGGACCTCGCCGCTGTACGGGCGCCAAGGGCTGTCTGGCAACGACAACCCGCGGGTCTACTATATCGAAAACCTCACGCCGGCGCGCGACGCCCCGTTATACGAGCGGCCACAGCCGATATCCCAGGCGGACGTCGCCAACCTGCCGGACGAGCGCTACGGACTCGTGATGGTGTTTCGCACCTTTGACCGCGCCGCGTTTGGCCTCATCATGCAGGCCTCGCGCCAAGTGGCGGTCAACGACATCGTCACCAACCCCTGAACGACGGGTGGCACGCCTCCGGCGTGCCGGCACCGCCGCCGCGCTGGCGGCGCGGGGCGCGGCGCAACTTTTCCCTGCGCCATGCCGCTCGATGACGAACTAGCCGCATGGCTCAGGGTGAGCCTCGGCGCCGGCTTGCGCGGCGATGGCATGCGGCGCCTGCTGGCCGCGTTCGGCGGGCCGCTCGGCGTACTCTCCGCGAGCCGTGCGGCGCTTGCGCGGCATGTCAGCGCTGCGGTCGCCGCGGCGATCCTCGAGGACACCCGGGACGAGGCCATTGCCGCTGCCGCGGCATGGCTGGAGGATCCCGCCAATCACATCGTCACGCTCGCCGACGCAGATTATCCACCACGTCTGCTGCAGATTCCCGACCCGCCGCCGATCCTCTACGTCAAAGGACGTGTGGAACTGCTCGCCGGTCCCTCACTCGCCGTCGTCGGCAGCCGCAATGCGACCGTCCAGGGCGCGGCCAACGCGGAAGCCTTCGCCAAGGCGCTGTCCGATGCCGGTTTGACGGTGGTGAGCGGGCTCGCGCTCGGCATCGACTCCGCAGCGCACCGGGGCGGGCTGGCGGGCCAGGCGAGCAGCGTGGCGGTTCTCGGCACCGGCGCCGACCTCGTCTACCCCTCCCGCAACCGCGCGCTGGCGCATGACCTGGCCGCTCGCGGCGCCCTCGTCTCCGAGCTGCCGCTCGGCACGCGCCCGCATGCCGCCAATTTCCCGCGCCGCAACCGTCTGATCAGCGGGCTTGCGCTCGGCTGCCTCGTGGTGGAGGCCGCCACCGACAGCGGATCGCTCATCACCGCGCGGCTCGCCGCCGAGCAGGGCGGTGAAGTGTTCGCCGTTCCGGGCTCGATCCATTCGCCGCTCGCCAAAGGCTGTCATGCGCTGATCAAGCAGGGTGCCAAGCTCGTCGAAAGCGCGCGCGACATCCTCGAAGAGCTGCGGCTGCCCGCGCCGGCGGCGGCTGCGCCCGATCCTCCCGCCGATACCCGCGCGCGCGGGCTCCTCGATGCGCTGGGCCACGATGCCTGCGATCTCGACACGATTGCCGCCCGCTGCGGCCTGCCGGTCGCCGAGATCGCCGTGCTGCTCACGCAGCTCGAGCTGGAAAATCACATCGCCACCCTGCCCGGCGGCCGGTATCAGCGCGTGCACCGCTAGGGCATCGCGCCCGCAGCGGCCGCAAAAAACTTGCCTCGGCAGTTTTTTGTACTTATCATCTTGCGCTCTTTTGCCCCGCCGACCGATGCGCCTCAAATGGGAAAGCAGCTGATCATCGCCGAGAAGCCTTCTGTCGCCGCCGACATCGCGCGCGCGCTCGGCGGCTTCAAGCGTCACAACGATTACTTCGAGAGCGATGATTACGTGCTGTCCTCCGCGGTCGGCCACCTGCTCGAGCTGCGCGCGCCCGAGGAGCACGACCCGCGCAAGGGTCGCTGGACGTTCAAGCACCTGCCGGTGATCCCGCCGCATTTCGAGCTCGCGCCGATCGAGAGAAGCGAACAGCGCCTCAACCTGCTGCTGCGGCTGATGAAGCGCAAGGACGTGTCCGGGCTCGTCAACGCCTGCGACGCGGGGCGGGAAGGCGAGTTGATCTTCCGCTACATCGTGCAGCACGCGAAAGTGAAGAAGCCGATCGTGCGGCTGTGGCTGCAGTCGATGACCCAGGGCGCGATCCGCGAAGGGTTTGCCGGGCTGCGCGCCGACCGCGAGCTGCTGCCGCTTGCCGACGCGGCGAAGTGCCGCTCGGAAGCCGACTGGCTGATCGGCATCAACGGCACGCGCGCGATGACCGCGTTCAACAATCGCATCAGCGAAACCGGATTCTTCAAGACCACCGTGGGGCGCGTGCAGACGCCGACGCTGGCGATCCTGGTCGAGCGCGAGGAGCGCATCAAGGCCTTCACGCCGCGTGATTACTGGGAAGTGCACGCGCGCTTCGGCGCCAAGGGCGGCGAATACGCCGGCCGCTGGTTCGATGCCGATTTCAAGAAGGACGACGACGCGGAGCGCAAGACCGAGCGGATGTGGGGCGCGGCCGCGGCCGACGCCGTCGTCGCGGCGTGCCAGGGCAGGACCGGCACCGTCGAGGAAGAAACCAAGCCGGCGACGCAGCTCTCGCCGCTGCTGTTCGACCTGACCAGCCTCCAGCGCGAGGCAAACGGGCGTTTCGGCTTCTCGGCGCGCACCACGCTCTCCCTGGCGCAGGCCCTGTACGAACGGCACAAGGTCCTCACCTACCCGCGCACCGACGCGCGCGCGCTGCCCGAGGACTACCTCGGGACCGTGAAGAAGGCGATGGAGATGCTCTCCGGCTCGAAGGAATACGCGCCGTTCGCGAAGAGCGTGCTGAAGAACGGCTGGGTCAAGCTTAACAAGCGCGTGTTCGACAACACCAAGATCAGCGACCACTTCGCCATCATCCCGACGCTGCAGGCGCCCAAGCACCTGAACGAGATCGAGCAGAAGCTCTACGATCTCGTGGTGCGGCGTTTTCTCGCGGTGTTCCACCCGCCCGCCGAGTACCTGCAGACGACGCGCGTGACGAGGGTGGAAGAACACTCATTCAAGACCGAAGGCCGGATATTGCAGAACCCCGGCTGGCTCGCGATCTACGGCAAGCTCGCGCAGGAGGAAAACCTGAACCTTCCGGCCGTCGCCGCGAACGAGAAGGTGGACGTGCTCGAGGTCACGGCCGCGGCGAACCAGACCAAGCCGCCGGCGCGCTTCTCGGAAGCGACGCTGCTGTCGGCCATGGAAGGCGCCGGCAAGCTCGTGGAAGACGATGAGCTGCGCGAGGCGATGGAAGCGAAGGGGCTCGGCACGCCCGCCACGCGCGCAGCGGTCATCGAGGGCTTGCTCTACGAGGATTACATTCACCGCAACGGGCGCGAGCTGGTGCCCACGCCCAAGGCGTTCTCGCTCATGTTCGCGTTGAAGCACTTCGGCGTCACCGAGATCACCTCGCCCGAGCTGACCGGCGACTGGGAGTACAAGCTGAAGCAGATGGAAGGCGGAAAGCTGCCGCGCGAAGAATTCATGGACCACATCGAGCAGGTCACGCGCGACCTGGTGGAGCGCATCCGGCGCGGCGAGATCCCCGACGAGGTGTACGCGATCGTGGAAGCGCCGTGCCCGAAGTGCGGCGGCGTGGTGCAGGAGAACTACCGCAAATTCCAGTGCCAGAAATGCGAATTTTCGCTGTACAAGGTGTCGGCCGGGCGCGAGTGGTCGCCGGAGGAAGTTGCGGAGCTTATTACCAAGCGATTCATCGGCCCGCTGACCGGCTTTCGCAGCCGCATGGGCAAGCCGTTCTCGGCCGGGATTCGGCTAAACAACGAGCTCAAGATCGAGTTCGACTTCGGCCAGGTCCGGCTCGAGGAGGAAGCGGCCAACCCGCCCGATTTCACCAACCAGGAAAGCCTGGGCGCCTGCCCGAAATGCGGCGCGCGCGTGTTCGAGTACGGAACGGTCTACGTGTGCGAGAAGGCGGTCGGCGCGGAGCGCAGCTGCGAATTCCGCTCCGGCAAGATGATCCTGCAGCAACCGGTCGAGCGCGCGCAGATGCAGAAACTGCTCGCCACCGGCCGCACCGATCTGCTGAAGGCCTTCGTCTCCAAGAAGGGGCGGCGCTTCAAGGCGTTTCTCGTGAAGACCGCCGACGGCAAGGTCGGCTTCGAGTTCGAGGCGCGCGCGCCGCGCACGCCGAAGGCCGGCGAGCCCGCCCCGGCGCCATACACCGCACCCCAGCGCGGGCGCGGCGCGCCGGCGCAGCCCGCCCCCGCCGCGAAGCGCCCGAAAGCTGCCGCCAAAGCCGCAGCCAGACCCAAGCGCAAGGCCGCGTAGGCTTTTATGTAGTAAGAAGCGCGGCGTTGCCGCGTTGGTTTAGATATCGAGGTTGCGCACGCCCAGCGCGTTGGCCTCGATGAAGTTGCGGCGCGGTTCGACCTGGTCCCCCATCAGGGTGGAGAAAATTTCCTCGGCGCTGATGGCGTCCTCGATCTGCGTCTTGAGCAGGCGCCGCGTCGCGGGGTCCATGGTGGTCTCCCACAACTGCTCCGGGTTCATCTCCCCCAGCCCCTTGTAGCGCTGGATTCCGACCCCGCGCTGCACCTCGTCCAGCAGCCAGTCGATCGCCTCGCGGAATTCCTTGATCGCGCGCTGCTGCTCGCCGCGCTTCACGTAGGCCCCCTCGCCCAGCAGGCCCTGCAACACCTGCGCCGTGCGCTTGATCTGGGCATAGTCGCCGCCCTGGACGAAATCCGCATCGATATAGCAATGCCGCACGATGCCGTGCTGCGTGCGGCTCACCGCCAGCACGTTGCGCTCGGTCTTGTCGTCGTACTTCGACTCCACCTTCATCGCCAGCGGCGCCAGCAGCGCGCCGAGCGCCAGGGCGCTTTTCTGCGCGCTCGCCTCGTCCGCGAGGTCGAGCGGCACCGGCTGGCGCATCAACGCATGCAGGACACCCTCGTCGATCAAGCGGCTCAACCGCTCGATCACCGCCTCCGCGAGCAGGTATTCCTTGGCCACTTTTTCCAGGGAGTCCTTGCTCAGCGTCTGCCCCCCGGCGGAAGTATGGAGCTCGGCTTCCGACAGCGCGAGATTCAGCAGCAGCTGCTTCAACTCGTGCTCGTCCTTGAGATAGCGCTCGGTCTTGCCGTGCTTCAGCTTGTAGAGCGGCGGCTGGGCGATGTAGACATGCCCGCGCTCGATCAATTCCGGCATCTGCCGGTAGAAAAAAGTGAGCAGCAGGGTGCGGATGTGCGAACCGTCCACGTCGGCGTCGGTCATGATGATGATGCGGTGATAGCGCAGCTTCTCCGGCGCATACTCCTCCTTGCCGATGCCGGTGCCGAGTACGCTGATGAGCGTCGTGATTTCCTGGGACGAGAGCAGCTTGTCGAGCCGCGCTTTCTCGACGTTGAGGATCTTGCCCTTCAACGGCAGGATGGCCTGGAATTTGCGATCGCGCCCCTGCTTGGCCGAGCCGCCAGCCGAATCGCCCTCGACGATGTAGAGCTCGCACTTCGCGGGGTCGCGCTCCTGGCAGTCGGCGAGCTTGCCCGAAAGCCCGAACGAATCAAGAACCCCCTTGCGCCGGGTCAGCTCGCGCGCCTTGCGCGCGGCCTCGCGCGCGCGCGCCGCGTCGATGATCTTGCTGCAGATGATGCGCGCGTCGCTCGGCTTCTCGAGCAGGAATTCGGTCAGCTTCTGGCCGACGATGTCCTCGACCACCGGGCGCACCTCCGAGGACACCAGCTTGTCCTTGGTCTGCGCCGAGAATTTCGGCTCCGGCACCTTCACCGAGAGCACCGCGGTCAGCCCTTCCTTCATGTCGTCGCCGCTGGTCTCGACCTTCGCCTTCTCGGCAAGCTTGCTCGATTCGATGTACTGGTTGAGCGTGCGCGTCATCGCGGCGCGCAGCCCGGTGAGGTGGGTGCCGCCATCCCGCTGCGGGATGTTATTGGTGAAACACAATACCGCCTCCTGGTAGGAGTCGTTCCACTGCATCGCCACCTCGACGACGATGCCCTCCTTCTCCGCCTTGGCGTAGAAGATGTTCGGGTGCAGCACGTTCTTGCTGCGGTTGATGTACTCGACGAAACCCTTCACGCCGCCGGTGAAGGAAAACGTCTCGTCCTTGCCGGTGCGCTGGTCGACCAGGAGGATATTGAGCCCGCTGTTGAGGAACGCGAGCTCGCGCAGGCGCTTCGCCAGGATCTCGTAGTGGAAATCGACCTTGCCGAAGATCTCCTTGCTCGGCAGGAAGTGCACCTCGGTGCCGCGCTTCTCGGTTTTTCCGGTCACCTTGAGCGGCGCAACGGTCTCCCCCATGTGGAATTCCATCTGGTGCACCTGGCCGTCGCGGCGGACGGTGAGCCGCAGCCACTCGGAGAGGGCGTTGACGACCGACACGCCCACGCCGTGCAGGCCGCCGGACACCTTGTACGAATTGTTGTCGAACTTGCCGCCAGCATGGAGCTCGGTCATCGCGACTTCCGCGCTCGACCGGCCTTCCTCGTCATCCGGGTGCTGCTCGGTGGGTATGCCGCGCCCGTTGTCGACCACGCTGATCGAGTTGTCGGGATGTATCGTGACCGTGATCTCGCTGCAGTAGCCGGCGAGCGCCTCGTCCACCGAGTTGTCCACCACCTCGAACACCATGTGGTGCAGCCCGCTGCCGTCGCTGGTGTCCCCGATATACATGCCGGGGCGCTTGCGCACCGCCTCCAGGCCCTTCAGGACCTTGATGCTGCTGGCATCGTAGTCGTCGGGGGTCCGCGGCCGCTCCTGTTCGCCCGTCTCTATCGTCATTTCCCGCCCTCAGATCCGCATCGGCATCACGACGTAGCGGAACTCGTGGATGTCCGGCACGGTGACCAGCATGCTGCTGTTCGCGTCCCCGAACGCACATTCGACACTGTCGCTGTGCACATTGTTCAATACGTCCAGCAGATAGGTGATGTTGAAACCGATGTCCAGCGCCTCACCGGCATAGGCGATTTCCAGCTCTTCCTGCGCCTCCTCCTGCTCGTTGTTGGTGCAGGAAATGCGCAGGTTGTTGGCCCCGATCAACCAGCGCACGCCGCGGAATTTCTCATTCGACAGGATCGCCGCCCGCTGCAGCGCGCCAAGCAAGTCCTGCCGCTTCAGCGAAAACCGCTTCTGGTAGTTCGTCGGCACCACCCGCGTATAGTCGGGAAACTTGCCGTCGATGATCTTGGTCGTCAGCGCGATCTCGCCGAACGTGAAGCGGACCTGGCCGCCGAAGATCTCGACTGTGACCGCCTCTTCCACGTCCCCGAGCAGCCGACCCAGCTCGAGCACCGCCTTCCGCGGCAATATGACTTCCCGCTTTTCCTGCTGCTGGCCGAGCGGACGCGCCGCATAGCTCAAGCGGTGCCCGTCGGTGGCGACGACCCTGACCTGGCCGCCGTCCAGCACCAGTAACAGGCCATTCAGGTAATACCGGATATCCTGCTGCGCCATCGCGTATTGCACCAGCAGCAGCAGCTCGCGCAGCGCCTTCTGCGGGATCGCCACTTTGGCCTGCGCGGTTCCCGGCTCCCCCATCGCCGGAAAATCCGCCGCCGGCAGCGTCTGCAGGTTGAAGCGGCTCTTGCCCGAACGCACCTGGAGGCGATTGTTCTGCACGTCCAGCGTCGTCTCGGTCCCCTCCGGCAGCGCCCGCAGGATGTCCTGCAGCTTGCGCGCCGATACCGTCAGGCTCGTGTCCTCCCCCGCGCCTTTGCCGGCTTCAGCCGTGGTCGCCACCTGGATTTCCAGATCCGTCGCCACCAACTGCACGCGGCCCTGCTTGCGTTCGATCAGCACGTTCGACAGGATCGGCAGCGTGTGGCGCTTCTCGACGATACCGGTCACCGCCTGCAGCGGTTTGAGCAACGCATCGCGTTCGAGTTGGACGAGCTTCATCGATTATTCTCTTAGTTAAGAGTAATAAGTCTAGTAGAGCCGCTCTTCCGCGGTGGGCAAGCCGGCAAGAACCGCGGTGCTGGCGCAGCGTCGGGAAGGAAAAGCCTGTGTAGAAGCCGGTAGAAGATGTGGGGGGCCTGTGGACAACAAGTCTTGAATGAGCCGTTCCTGGGGATATCCACAAAGAACACAGCGACAATCAGCTTCTCAGGACGTTTAGCAGCGAGTTGAAATCACGGGTGAGATCGCTGTTGGTGGACTTGAGGTGCGCGATCTTCCGGCAGGCGTGCAGCACGGTCGTGTGGTCACGGCCGCCGAAGGCTTCGCCGATGTCCGGCAGGCTCATTTGCGTGAGTTCCTTGGCGAGCGCCATCGCGACCTGGCGCGGGCGCGCGACGTTGCGGCTGCGTTTCTTCGAATACATCTCCGAGACCTTGATCTTGTAGAAATCGGCGACGGTTTTCTGGATGTTCTCGATCGAGACCTGGCGGTGCTGGATGGCGAGCAAGTCGCGCAAAGCCTCCCTGCTGAGCTCGACCGAAAGTTCGCGGCCCGAAAATCGCGCATAGGCGAGGACACGCTTGAGACCGCCCTCGAGCTCACGGACGTTGGACTGGATGTGTTTGGCGAGAAAAAATGCCACCGCCTCCTCCAGCCTGACGCCCTCGACTTCGGCCTTCTTCAGCAGGATGGCAACACGCATCTCCAGCTCCGGCGGCTCGACCGCCACGGTCAGCCCCCATCCGAAGCGGGAGATGAGGCGGTTTTCCATGCCAGCGATTTCCTTGGGATAGGTGTCGCAGGTGATCACGACCTGCTTATGGGCCTCGATCAGGGCGTTGAAAGCGTAAAAGAACTCCTCCTGGGTGCGACTCTTGCCGCTGAAGAACTGGATGTCGTCGATCAGCAGCAAGTCAAGCGAGTGGTAGTAGCGCTTGAAGTCGTCGAATGCCTTGTGCTGGTAGGCGCGCACCACGTCGGAAACGTATTGCTCGGCATGGATGTAGCGGATCTTGCTCTCCGGCGCGTGGTCGCGCAGGCGATTGCCGATGGCCTGGATCAGGTGCGTCTTGCCGAGTCCCACGCCGCCATAGATGAAAAGCGGGTTGTAGGCCGTGCCCGGCCGCTCCGCAACCTGGGCCGCCGCCGCCCGCGCCAGTTCGTTGGCTTTCCCGGTTACGAAGGTTTCGAAAGTGAAGCCCGGATTGAGCCGGGATATCTCGCGGCTGCTCGGTTTCGCAGCGTGGTCCTTCGCGGCAAGCGCCGGCGGCGCTGCCGGTTGCTCCCTCCCGGCCAGAGTGAGGCGGACCTCCACCGGCTGCTTGATCTGCTCGCGCGCAAGCTCCTCGACGCGCGCCAGGAACTTGTCGCGTATCCATTGCAGGACGAAACGGTTGGGTGCGATCAAGGTGATGCGGTCGCCGTCGGCGTGGAACCGCAGGGGTTTGATCCAGGTCTTGTATTGCTGGGGCGGCAGCTCCTTCTCGAAGCGGGCCAGGCAGAAGCGCCAGAAGCTGTTCATCGGCGTCGTTTTGGTGTTGAAATCCGGCCGGAGAGAAGGTGCGATTTTCAGTCGCAGATTTTATCCTTTTTGGGGTGCGTTATCCACCGATTTGAAGTGCGTGCGATGCGTATGCGGCGCGCGGAAATAGGTTGACACGGTTGAGAGTTAAAGGTTGTAATAGCGCCCTTTTTGGCAGCCGGACAAACCGACATGAAACGGACTTACCAGCCCTCGGTTACGCGCCGCAAGCGCACCCACGGCTTTCGCGTGCGCATGCGGACCCGCGGCGGGCGGGCGGTATTGCGCGCGAGACGCGCCAAGGGGCGCTCACGGTTGGGCGTCTGAGCGCCGGGAGGGCCACGCTGCCGCGCAGCGCGCGCCTGCTGCGCCGCGAGCAGTATCGTGCTGCGCTTTCGTCAGGCGCGGCCGGGGAGCGCCGGCATTTCACCTTGTTCGCGACGCCCAACGGGCTCACTCAGGCGCGCATCGGTATCATCGCGAGCCGGCGCGTCGCGCGGCGGGCGGTCGACCGCAACCGGGCCAAGCGGCTGGTACGGGAGGCCTTTCGCAAGGTCCGGAATCGCCTGATGGGCGTCGATGTGGTGGTTGAGGTGCGCCGCTGTCCGGCACGAGAAACCGCTGCTGCTGCCGGCGCGGAAATCGCGAAGTTGCTCGAGGAGCTGCGCGCGCGAATGGGCGCCAGCTAGGCGCGTACAGGCAATTTAGCCCGGCGAAGCACGGTCATGGACTCGCAACGGCTGATTCTATTTTTCGTTTTTTCATTCTCGGTGTTCCTGCTGCTGGATGCGTGGCAGCGTGACCAGTTGCCCGCGACGCCCCCGGCGGCGGTCGGCGACCAGGCCGGGAAAGCGGGTCCTCCCGCCGCGCAGCCGCCGGTTCCGAGCGAGAAGCTGGCGATGGCGCCGCCGGCGGTACCCGGGCAGGAACGTCGTGCCGCGGAGGCAGGCGCGCCGCTACGGATCGAGACCGATCTCTACATTGCGGAATTGAACACCCTGGGCGGTGATTTGCGCCGCCTGCAATTGAAGAAGCATCGCGACACGCTCGATCACGAGAAGGATTTCGTGCTGTTCGAGGTGTCGCCCGAGCGCACTTATATCGCCCAGGCCGGACTGATCGGCGGCAACCTGCCCAACCACAGGACCTTGTATGCGGCCGCGGCCGCGAGCTACCCGCTGGCCGACGGGCAGGACCGCGTGGAGGTGCGGCTGGTTGCGCCGCCCGGTGACGGCGTGCAGGTGACGAAGGTCTATCGCTTCCACCGGGGAAGCTATTTGGTCGACGTCAGTTTCGAGATCGACAACAAGAGCGGGACGCCGTTGCAGCCGTACGCCTATTTCCAGATCGTGCGGGACGGCAAGCCGCCCGCCGGCGATTCGGCGATGCTGCCGACGTTCACCGGGGTGGCGGCATATACCGAAAAGGACAAGTTCCAGAAAGCAACGTTTGCCGACATCGACAAGGGGAAGACGGCATTTCCCAAGAACAGCAACGATGGCTGGATTGCCGTTTTGCAGCACTATTTTTTCAGCGCCTGGTTGCCGAAGAACGGGACGCCGCGGGAGTTTTACACGCGGCGGCTGGAGGAAAATCTCTACGCGGCTGGAGTGATCGTGCCGGCGGGCTCGATTGCTGCGGGTGGCGCGGCCTCGGTAACCGTTCCGCTATACGCCGGACCGGAGGAACAGGAAAAGCTCGAGAAGATCGCGCCGGGCCTGGAACTCACGATCGATTATGGCTGGCTGACGATCATCGCGGTGCCGCTGTTCTGGCTGCTGGCCTGGTTGTATCAATGGGTCGGTAACTGGGGCATCGCGATCATCCTGCTGACGGTGATCATCAAGCTGCTGTTCTATCCGCTCTCGGCGGCAAGCTACCGCTCGATGGCGAAAATGCGCGTGCTCGCGCCGAAGCTGCAAAAACTCAAGGATCAGTACGGAGATGATCGTCAACGCATGCAACAGGCGATGATGGAGCTCTATAAGACCGAGAAGATCAATCCGTTGGGCGGCTGCATGCCGATAATGGTGCAAATACCTGTTTTTATTGCACTTTATTGGGTTTTGCTGGCGAGTGTCGAGCTGCGGCACGCACCGTTCATGCTCTGGATAGACGATTTGGCCGCCCCGGATCCGTGGTTCATCTTGCCGATACTGATGGCTGCGACCATGTGGATCCAGACGATGCTCAACCCGGAGCCCCCTGACCCGGTCCAGGCCAAAGTGATGAAAATCATGCCGATCGTGTTCAGCGTCTTCTTCTTCTTTTTCCCGGCGGGCCTGGTGCTCTACTGGCTGGTGAACAACGTGCTGTCGATAGCCCAGCAATGGCAGATTACGCGCATGATGGAGCGCGAGGGCCTGGCGTCGCGCAAGCACTGACGCAGCTCAGCGCTGCTCGGCCCGCATCGGGTTACGATGCAGGCCGATGATCGATCGAGACACCATAGCCGCGATCGCGACGGCCGCGGGACGCAGTGGCATCGGCGTCGTGCGCGTATCCGGGCAGCGGCTGGAGCCGATGGTCAGGGCCATCATCGGCAGGCCGCCTGCGCCGCGGCAGGCTGTGCTGGCGGATTTCCTCGACGCACGCGGCGGCGTCATCGACCAGGGCATCGCGTTGTTTTTCCCAGCGCCGCGCTCCTATACCGGCGAGGACGTGCTCGAGCTGCAGGGACACGGCGGGCCGGTCGTGCTGCGCGAATTGCTCAAGCGTTGCCTCGAACTCGGGGCGCGGCCCGCCCGCCCGGGAGAATTCACGGAGCGCGCCTATCTCAACGACAAACTCGATCTGGCGCAAGCGGAAAGCGTTGCGGACCTGATCGACGCCGCAACCCGCGAGGCGGCAAGAAGCGCCGTCCGCTCGCTGCAGGGCGTGTTTTCACAACGGGTCGAGGAGCTCACGCGCGCCGTGATCGAATTGCGTGCGCTGGTCGAAGCCACGCTTGATTTTCCCGATGAGGAAGTCGAGTTCCTCAAGCAGGCGGATGCCGACGGCAAGCTTGCGGCCGCGAGCGCGAGACTTGAGGACGTGCTGTCGGCGTCGCGCCAGGGAAGCCTGTTGCGCGACGGCATCCATGTCGTGCTGGCCGGTCAGCCAAATGTCGGCAAGTCCAGCTTGCTGAACTGTCTCGCCGGGGAGGATCTTGCGATCGTCACCGAGATTCCCGGCACGACGCGGGACGTGATTCGGCAAAGCATCAACCTGGAGGGCGTCCCGGCGCACGTGATCGACACCGCCGGCCTGCGCGTGTCCGACGACCCGGTGGAGAGAATCGGGATCGCGCGAACCTGGGCAGCGATCGAAAGAGCGGACCTGGTGGTGCTCCTGCTCGATGCAACTCAGGGCGAAAGCGCTGCCGACCGGGCCATCCTTAAGCAGCTTCCCGCTGAGCTGGGGTGCATCAGGGTGATGAACAAGATCGATCTGGTGGGGCGAGCGCCGGCCCGGGAGCTCAAGAATGGGGCCACCACGATCTGGCTCTCGGCCAAGACCGGCGCGGGCATGGAACTGCTTCGCCATGCACTTCTGGAGAGGGTGGGCTGGCGTTCGGATGGGGAAGGGTTGTTCATGGCCCGGGAACGGCACGTGCAGGCGCTACAACAGGCCAGCACCCACCTCAAGAGAGCCCGGGAGCTGGGTGACCAACTCGAACTATTTGCCGAGGAACTCCGCCTGGCCCAGGAAGCTCTCGGTGCCATCACCGGCGATTACAGCTCGGACGACCTATTGGGGGAAATATTCAGTCGCTTTTGCATCGGTAAGTGACCACTCCGTAGAAATGTTTCACGTGGAACATTTCCCATCTCTATATGCTGCAACGCAGCAATAAAGCGGTTCCACGTGAAACATAGTGCTTCCGCAGTTCAGTCGCCAGCCAATTTCCTGTATCATTGCTGGGTGAAGCCCAGCTTAGTATATTATGACGCAAGTACTTGAAAAATATGATATTGTTGTGATCGGTGGGGGTCATGCCGGCACCGAGGCAGCGCTTGCGGCTGCACGCATGGGGTGCGAAACCCTGCTCGTCACTCATAGCATCGAGACCCTGGGACAGATGTCGTGCAACCCCTCCGTGGGGGGCATAGGCAAAGGCCATCTGGTCAGGGAGATCGACGCGCTCGACGGCGCGATGGCTGCCGCGACCGACGAAGCCGGTATCCAGTTTCGCATCCTCAACTCGCGCAAGGGTCCGGCGGTGCGCGCCACGCGCGCGCAGGCCGACCGCGTGCTCTACCGGCAAGCTATACGCGCTCGCTTGGAGAACCAGCCGCGGTTGCGCGTGTTCCAGCAAGCGGTGGACGACCTGCTGCTCGAAGGCGATCGCGTTGTCGGCGTTGCGACCCAGACAGGGCTCAGGTTTTCCGCGCGCGCGGTCGTGCTCACCACCGGGACGTTTCTCGGTGGCCTGATCCATATCGGACTGAAAAACTACCCGGCCGGGCGCGCGGGTGATCCGCCGGCGCTGACGCTCGCGCAACGTTTGCGCGAGCTGAAGCTGCCGGTTGGGCGGCTCAAGACCGGCACGCCACCGCGCATCGACGGGCGCAGCATCGATTTTTCGGCGCTGACGGAGCAGCCGGGCGACGAGCCGACGCCGGTGTTCTCTTTTCTCGGCCGCCGCGGGCAACACCCGCGGCAAGTGCCGTGCTGGATCACGCATACCAACGCGCGCACGCACGAGATCATCCGCGGCGCGCTTGATCGCTCGCCCCTTTACACCGGCGTGATCGAGGGCGTGGGCCCGCGCTACTGTCCCTCGATCGAGGACAAGGTGACGCGTTTTGCCAGTAAGGCGTCGCACCAGATTTTTCTCGAGCCCGAGGGCCTCACGGTCAGTGAGTTCTACCCGAACGGGATTTCGACGAGCCTGCCGTATGACGCGCAGTGCGAGCTGGTGCGCTCGATCCAGGGCCTTGAGCGCGCGCACATCACGCGGCCGGGCTATGCCATCGAATACGATTACTTCGACCCGCGGGCGCTGAAGCGCTCGCTCGAGACCAAGGCCATTGCGGGCCTCTTCTTCGCCGGACAGATCAACGGCACCACCGGCTACGAGGAAGCGGCGGCACAGGGATTGCTGGCCGGCGTCAACGCGGCACTAGGCGTGAAAGAGCGCGAGCCCTGGTGCCCACGACGCAACGAAGCCTACCTGGGTGTGTTGGTCGACGACCTCATCACGCGCGGCGTGACCGAGCCGTATCGGATGTTCACGAGCCGCGCGGAGTACCGGTTGTCGCTGCGTGAAGACAATGCCGATCTGCGGCTGACCGAAGCCGGTCGCCGGCTGGGCGTGGTGAGTGATGCGCGCTGGGATGCGTTCGCGTTGAAGCGCGATGCGATCGCGCGCGAGCAGGAACGGCTGAAGGACACCTGGATCAATCCTCGGCTGCTGGCACCGGAGATACTGGCCACCGTTTTCAGCCCGCCGCCGGAGCGTGAGCACTCACTTACCGAACTGCTGCGCCGCCCCGATGTGGGCTACGCGCAACTGATGATGCTGCCCGGCGCCGGGCCCGGCGTAGCCGATTCGCAGGTGGCCGAACAGGTCGAAATCCAGGCCAAGTACCAAGGCTATATCGAACGCCAGAGCGAGGAGATTGCGCGCTACGAGCACTACGAAAACCTGCGCCTGCCGGAAGGAGTGGACTACCGGGAAGTGCGCGGTCTCTCGGTCGAGGCGCAACAAAAACTCAACCAGCACCGCCCGGAAACGCTCGGCCAGGCCTCGCGCATCTCCGGCATCACGCCTGCGGCGATATCGGTCTTGTTGGTGCACCTGAAGCGGAGGTTAGCGAGCACTCACTCCGGCAAGCCGGCCGGCGCGAGTGCCAAGGGCCGCGCCGTAACCAAGACGGCATGACATGAGCCCCGCGGCGCAGCTTGCCGAGGGTGTCGTGCAACTCGACCTCGCCCTGCCGCCGCAGGCCCTGCCGCGCCTGCTGGAGTACCTGGGGCTGCTGCAAAAGTGGAACCGGATCTACAACCTGACCGCGGTGCGCGAACCGGCGAAGATGGTGAGCCATCACCTGCTCGATTCGCTCGCCGTGGTGCCGCAGGTGACGGCGGCGACGCTACTCGATGTCGGCAGCGGCGCCGGCTTGCCCGGCATACCCCTTGCGCTCGCGCTCCCGCGCACCCACGTGACGCTGCTCGATTCGAGCCACAAGAAAACAGCGTTTCTCCAGCAGGCAAAGCTGGAGTTGAAGCTCGACAACGTCGCGGTCGCGTGCGAACGGGTGGAAACCTGGCGGCCCGGCAGGGCGTTTGAAATGGTGATCTCGCGCGCCTTCTCGGACCTGGCGGAGTTCATCAAGCTGGCCGGTCGGCACGTCGCGCCCGGTGGTCGGCTCGCGGCAATGAAGGGCATCTATCCGCATGAGGAAATTGCCCGGTTGCCGGGCGGTTGGAGGCTGGCTCGGGCGCTTGCGCTGGCGGTGCCCGGACTACGCGCGCAGCGCCACTTGCTCTTGATCGAGCGGGAATGACATGACCCGGATCCTCGCCATCACCAACCAGAAGGGCGGCGTCGGCAAGACCACCACCGGGGTCAATCTGGCGGCAAGCCTCGCGGCGGCCCACCGGCGCGTGTTGCTGGTGGACCTCGACCCGCAGGCCAACGCCACGATGGGCAGCGGCGTGGATAAGCGGACCGTCGGCGCCACCGTCTATCACGTGCTGCTCGGCACCCGCACAGTCAGCGAAGTACGGGTGCGCTCGGAAAACGGCGAGTACGACCTGGTGCCGGCCAATCGGGATCTGGCCGGCGCCGAAGTCGAGCTGGTGGAGATCGAGCGGCGTGAAACCCGGTTGAAGGAAGCGCTCGCCATCGCGGCGGATGAGTACGATTTCATCCTGATCGATTGTCCGCCCGCGTTGAACCTGCTGACCGTGAACGGGCTGACGGCGGCGCAGGCGGTGATGATCCCGATGCAGTGCGAGTATTACGCGCTGGAGGGCCTCTCCGACTTGGTGCAGACCATCAAGAAGGTGCGCGCGCATCTCAATCCCGGGCTGGAGATCGAGGGGCTGCTGCGTACCATGTACGACCCGCGCAACACGCTCGCGCAGCAGGTCTCGGCGCAACTGCTCGAGCATTTCGGGGCCAAGGTCTATCGCACCGTGATTCCGCGCAACGTGCGGCTGGCGGAGGCGCCGAGCTTCGGCGTGCCCGCGCTCAAGTTCGACAAGAACTCGAAAGGCGCGCAAGCCTACCTGGCGCTTGCGGGGGAAATGCTGAACCGCGCCAATGGATGAGGAGTGAAACGATGGCCAAGGTGAAGGGGCTGGGACGGGGGCTGGATGCGTTGCTGGGATCCGCGGAGGATCAACCGGCTGCCGGGGAGACGCTGGCGACGCTGCCGATCGAGGCACTGCAGCCGGGGCGCTACCAGCCGCGCACACGCATGGACCAGGCGGCGCTGGCCGAGCTTGCCGAATCGATCAAGGCGCAAGGCGTGATGCAGCCGATACTCGCGCGCCCGGTTGGGGCCGGTCGCTACGAGATCGTGGCCGGCGAGCGGCGCTGGCGCGCGGCGCGCCTGGCAGGCCTGGCGAGCGTGCCCGCGCTGGTGCGCGAGGTGCCGGACCGCAACGCGCTCGCAATCGCGCTGATCGAGAACCTGCAGCGCGAGGACCTGAATCCCCTCGAGGAGGCGACCGGCGTGAAGCGCCTGATCGAGGAGTTCGGATTGACGCACGCCCAGGCCGCCGAAGGCCTCGGGCGGTCGCGCGCCGCCATCACCAACGCGCTGCGGCTGCTCGATCTGGCGCCGCCGGTGCAGGAGCTGATGCGCGACGGCAAGCTCGACATGGGGCATGCGCGCGCGCTGCTGGCGCTGCCCGCCCTGCGGCAGATCGAGATCGCGCGCACCGCGGTCGCAAAGCAGCTCTCGGTGCGGCAGGTCGAGGCGCTGGTGGCGCACCTGTCCCGGCGCGTCGCTGCCGGAGGACGCGTCAAAGTGGACCGCGATGTGGCGCGGTTGGAGGAAGAATGGAGTCAGCGGCTCGGCACCACCGTACGGATCCAGTCCGCCACCCGGCCGGGCAGCGGCCGGCTGGTGATTCACTATGCCTCGCTCGACCAGCTGGAGGCGCTGTTGCGCAAGCTTGGCTAGGCAGCGTCGCAAGAACGCCGGCCTGCTGCAGCGCAGCAAATTGACCCTTCCGGCGCCGTATGGCTATACTGGCAAGGCATTGCTCGGCGCGGAGAATACCAACGCCATGCTTCGCGGACTGGGCAAGCCGATACGCACCGTTCTCCGGTGGCAACTGCTCGCCACCGTCGCTTTGACGCTCGTTGCCGGAGCCTGGGTGGGCAACCACGGCGCTCTGTCCGCGGCTCTCGGCGGCGCGGTCAGCATCTTCTCCGGGCTGGCGTCGGCGATCGTGGCGGCAGTGGGCAAGGCGAAGTCCGCAGGGGGGGTAGTCGTGGCTGCGCTCACGGCTGAAGCCGTCAAGATCGGCCTGATCGTGATGCTCCTGTGGCTCGTGCTGGCGAACTACCACGGCGTCGTGGTGCTCGCCTTCATCGGGTCGTTCCTGGTGACGGTCCTGATTTTTGCAATGGCGTTCTTTGTGCGCGAATACTAGGACGAGAGCGTTCGAGCGATGGCGGCCGGCAAAGAACTCAACCCCTCCGATTACATCCAGCATCACCTCACCTTCTTCCGCGCGCCGGTGGGTGAGGGCGAATTCTGGGCGCTCCACGTCGATACGGTGGTCACCTCCGTGCTGCTCGGCTGCATCGGGCTCGGCCTCATCTGGTGGGTGGTGCGCGGCGCGACCTCGGGCGTGCCCGACAAGCGGCAGGCATTCGTCGAGCTGCTGATTGAATTCGTCGACGACCAGGTGAAGGGGATCTTCCATCACGGCGACCGCAACAAGTTCATCGCCCCCGCCGCGCTCACGGTGTTCGTGTGGGTGACGCTGATGAACGCGATGGACTTCCTGCCGGTGGACTGGGTCGCCGGCGCGCTCAGCCTGGTCGGGTTGCCCGAATGGCGCCCGGTGCCCACCGCCGACATCAACGCGACGTTCGCGCTGTCGATCTCGGTGCTGCTGCTGTCGATCTATTTTGCGATCGCCGCGAAGGGATTCGGCGGCTGGGTGCACGAGCAGTTCTGCGCGCCGTTCGGGTCGCACCCGCTGCTGTGGCCCGCCAACCTGCTGTTCAACCTGGTCGAATACGTCTCGAAGACGCTGTCGCATTCGCTGCGGCTGTTCGGCAACATCTATGCCGGCGAGATCCTGTTCTTCCTGCTCTGGCTGTGGGCGGCGACCGGCCTGGTCGGGACTTTCTTCGGTTTCCTGTTCGGCCTGGGATGGGCGATCTTCCACATCCTGATCGTGCTGCTGCAGGCCTATATTTTCATGATGCTGACCATCGTCTACATCTCGATGGCGCATGAACACCACTGATTTCGCAAAAACAACCGTCTGTTTGCCCAGGAAAGGAAAATACAATGGAAAAACTTCAACTGCTGGCGATGGTCCAGGCCTACACCGGGATAGGCATCGGTCTCATGGTGGGCCTCGGCGCGGCGGGCGCCTGCATCGGGGTGGGCATCATGTGCAGCAAGTTCCTGGAAGCGGCGGCGCGCCAGCCCGAGCTCACCAACTCGCTGCAGGGCAAGGTATTCCTGCTGCTGGGCCTGATCGACGCGTCCTTCATCATCGGTCTCGGCATCGCGATGTTCTTTGCGTTCGCCAGCCCGCTGGCGACGCCGTTTCGCTAGATCGCGGCGCACGGCGCGCGCCGCACCTTCAAGAGGAACCGGTATGAGCTTCAATCTGACGCTGCTTGCACAGATGCTCGCCTTCGCGGCGTTCATCCTGTTCACCGTCAAGGTGGTCTGGCCGCACCTGCTGCGCGCGATTGAGACGCGGCAGAAAACGATCGCGGACGGGCTTGCCGCCGCCGAGCAGGGCAAGAAATCCCTGGAGGTCTCGACCCGCCAGGCCGACGAAACGGTCAAGCAGGGCCGTGACCGCGCCGCCGAGATCATCGCGCAGGCCGAGAAACGCGGCGCGCAGATGGTGGACGAGGCGCGGACGCAGGCGAAGGACGAGGGTAACCGCGAGAAGGCGGCCGCGCAGGCCGAGATCGAGCAACAGGTCGCGCGCGCGCGGGAAATGCTGCGTGAACAGGTGGCCGCACTCGCCGTGGCCGGCGCGGAGAAGATCCTGCGCCGCGAAGTGGACGCGAAGGCGCATGCCGACCTGCTGGCGCAGCTCAAGCAGGAAGTGCGCTAGTCATGGCCGAGAACGTCACCGTCGCGCGCCCCTACGCCGAGGCGATTTTCGCGCTCGCCGACGCTGGCGGCGAGCTCGGAAAGTGGTCGCAGACGCTCGCCGTTATGGCGTCGGTCGCGGCGAACGCCGAGGTGCGGGCGGCGACCGGCAACCCCAACCTCACCACCGAGCAGGTTTACGGGCTGTTCGCCGCGGCGTGCGGCGATCTGGTGATAGAGGCCCAGAACTTCCTGCGCGTGCTCATCGAAAATGATCGCCTGGCGGCCTTGCCGGAGATCCGGGACAACTACGAGGCGCTCAAGAACGAGCGCGAGGGCGTGGTGGACGCGTTGATCACGACCGCCCTGCCGCTCGACGACGCGCAGCTCGCCGCCCTGGTGGCACAGCTGGAGAGCCGCTTCAAGCGGAAAATCAAGCCGCAGGTGGCGGTGGACGCGAATCTGATCGGCGGCGTGCACATGCAGGTCGGCGACGAGGTCATAGACGGTTCGGTGCGCGGCAAGCTGGTCGCAATGGCGGCCGCGTTGATGAAATAGGCAATCGAGGATACTCCATGCAACAGCTCAAACCTTCCGAGATCAGCGACCTGATCCGTTCCCGCATCCAGAGCCTCGCGATCAGCGCGGACATCCGCACCCAGGGCACGGTGGTGACCGTGACCGACGGCATCTGCCGCATCCATGGCCTCTCCGACGTGATGCAGGGCGAGATGCTGGAATTCCCGAAGAACACCTTCGGTCTGGCGTTGAACCTCGAGCGTGACTCGGTCGGCGCGGTGATACTCGGTGCGTACGAGCACCTCACCGAGGGCGATACCGTCAAGTGCACCGGCAAGATCCTTTCGGTGCCGGTCGGCCCGGAGCTCCTCGGGCGCGTGGTCAACTCGCTCGGCCAGCCGATCGACGGCAAGGGCCCGATCGCGTCCAAGACGACCGACGTCATCGAGAAGGTCGCCCCGGGCGTGATCTGGCGGAAATCCGTGTCGCAGCCGGTGCAGACCGGGCTGAAGGCCATCGACGCGATGGTGCCGGTCGGGCGCGGCCAGCGCGAGCTCATCATCGGCGACCGCCAGACCGGCAAGACCGCGGTGGCGGTGGACACCATCATCAACCAGAAGGGGAAGGACCTGTTCTGCGTCTACGTCGCGATCGGGCAGAAGGCCTCCACCATCGCCAACGTCGTGCGCAAGCTCGAGGAGCACGGGGCCATGGCTTACACCATCGTGGTGGCGGCCTCGGCCTCGGAATCGGCCGCCATGCAGTACATCGCGCCCTACTCGGGCTGCACCATGGGCGAGTATTTCCGCGACCGCGGGCAGGACGCGCTCATCATCTACGATGACCTGACCAAGCAGGCATGGGCCTACCGGCAGATCTCGCTCCTGCTGCGCCGCCCGCCGGGCCGCGAAGCGTACCCCGGCGACGTGTTCTACCTGCACTCGCGGCTGCTCGAGCGCGCCTCGCGCGTGAACGAGGAGTACGTCGAGCGCTTTACCAAGGGGGCGGTCAAGGGCAAGACCGGGTCGCTGACCGCGTTGCCGGTGATCGAGACGCAGGCCGGCGACGTGACCGCGTTCGTGCCGACCAACGTCATCTCGATTACCGACGGCCAGATCTTCCTCGAGACCGACCTCTTCAACGCCGGCATCCGGCCCGCGATCAACGCCGGCATCTCGGTGTCGCGGGTGGGCGGCGCGGCACAGACCAAGGTCATGAAGCGGCGCGACACCGGGGGCGGCGTGCGGCTGGCGCTCGCGCAATACCGGGAGCTCGCCGCGTTCGCCCAGTTCGCGAGCGACCTCGACGAGGCGACCCGCAAGCAGCTCGAGCGCGGCCGCGTGGTAACGGAATTGATGAAGCAGCCGCAGTATCAGCCGCTGGCGGTATGGGAGATGGCGCTCACCCTGTTTGGGGTGAACAACGGCTACTTCGACGATGTCGATATCAAGAAGGCGCTCGCGGCGGAGCGCTCGATGCGCGACTACATCAAGGACAAGTATGGCGATCTGGTCAAGCGCATCGAGGACGTGAAGGACCTATCCAAGGAGGACGAGCAGAAGCTGCACGAAGCGATAAAGGACTGGAAGAAAAACGGCAGCTTCTAGACGCTAGCGCGCAGGGAAACTGACATGCCAGGAACCAAAGAAATCCGGATGAAGATCCGGAGTGTGCAGAACACCCGGAAGATCACCAAGGCGATGGAGATGGTCGCGGCCTCCAAGATGCGCCGCGCCCAGGAGCGCATGCGCGCCGCGCGCCCGTATTCGGAGAAGATCCGCATGCTCGCCGCGCGCATCTCGCACGCCAATCCCGAGTATCGCCACCCGTTTCTCATCTCGCGCGACACCGTCAAGAAAATCGGCATCATCGTGATCACCACCGACAAGGGCCTGTGCGGCAGCCTCAACACCAACGTGCTGCGCATGACGCTCGCGCGCATGAAGGAATGGGAGGCGCAGGGCGAGCAGTTCGAGGTGTGCTGCATCGGCAACAAGGGGCTGGGCTTCATGCAGCGGCTCGGCGCCAACATCGTATCGCAGGTCACCCAGCTCGGCGACCGCCCGCACATGGAGCGGCTGGTCGGCGCGATCAAGGTCATGCTCGACGGCTTCGCCCAGGGCCGCGTCGACCGCGTGATGATATTCACCACCCGCTTCATCAACACCATGAAGCAGGAGCCGGTGATGGGGCAGTTGCTGCCGCTCTCCGGCGAGCGCTTTGGCGCACCCGAAGGCGTGTGGGACTACATCTATGAGCCTGAGGCGAAAACCGTGTTAGATCAAATACTTATAAGATACATCGAGACCATCATCTTTCATGCGGTGGCGGAGAACATGGCGTCCGAGCAATCGGCGCGAATGGTGGCGATGAAAGCGGCGTCGGACAACGCGGGCAGCGTAATCGACGAGTTGACGCTGATCTACAACAAGTCGCGGCAGGCAGCGATCACCAAGGAGCTGTCGGAGATCGTCGGCGGCGCCGCGGCGGTTTGAGAACGGCTTGGCGGCTAGGGTTTTTCTGAATAGGAAGTGAACATGGCACAGGCATCATTACAAGGAACCATCGTCCAGTGCATCGGCGCGGTCATCGACATCGAGTTTCCGCGCGATGCCATGCCCAAGGTCTACGACGCGCTACTCCTAGAGGAAGACGCGAGCAACCCGCTGGCCGAGAAAGGCCTCACGTTCGAAGTCGAGCAGCAGCTCGGGGACGGGGTGGTCAGGACGATCGCGCTCGGATCCTCCGACGGCCTGCGCCGCGGCATGAAGGTGAAGAGCACCGGGGCGCCGATCTCCGTGCCTGTCGGCAAGGGCACGCTCGGACGCATCATGGATGTCCTCGGCCGCCCGATCGACGAAGCCGGCCCGGTCAAGACCGAGTCGCGCCGCTCCATTCACCAGGCGGCGCCCAAGTTCGACGAGCTCTCGCCGTCGGTGGAATTGCTCGAGACCGGAATCAAGGTGATCGACCTCATCTGCCCGTTCGCGAAGGGCGGCAAGATCGGTCTCTTCGGCGGCGCCGGCGTGGGCAAGACCGTCAACATGCTGGAGCTCATCAACAACATCGCGACCAAGCACAGCGGCTTGTCGGTGTTCGCCGGCGTGGGCGAGCGCACGCGCGAGGGCAATGACTTCTACCACGAGATGTCGGACGCCAAGGTCATCGTCCGCGAGAACCTGAACGAGTCGAAAGTGGCGATGGTATTCGGCCAGATGAACGAGCCGCCCGGAAACCGGCTGCGCGTCGCGCTGACCGGCCTCACCATGGCCGAGGCCTTTCGCGACGAAGGCCGCGACATCCTGTTCTTCGTTGACAATATCTACCGCTTCACGCTGGCCGGCACTGAAGTCTCGGCGCTGCTCGGACGCATGCCGTCCGCGGTAGGCTACCAGCCGACGCTGGCCGAGGAGATGGGCCGCCTCCAGGAGCGCATCACCTCGACCAAGACCGGCACCATCACTTCCATCCAGGCGGTTTACGTGCCCGCGGACGACCTGACCGACCCTTCGCCGGCCACGACCTTCGGCCACCTCGATGCAACGCTCGTGCTCTCGCGCGACATTGCCTCGCTCGGCATTTACCCCGCGGTGGACCCGCTCGATTCCGCTTCGCGCCAGGTGGACCCGCACGTCATCGGCGAGGAGCACTACAACACCACGCGCCAGGTGCAGGCGACGCTGCAACGCTACAAGGAACTGCGGGACATCATCGCGATCCTCGGCATGGACGAGCTCTCGCCGGAGGACAAGCTGGCGGTTTCCCGCGCGCGCAAGATCCAGCGTTTTCTGTCGCAGCCGTTCACCGTGGCGCAGAACTTTACCGGCACGCCCGGCAAATACGTGTCGTTGAAAGACACGATCAAGGGTTTCAAGATGATCGTCAACGGCGAGTGTGACGCCCTCCCCGAGCAGGCCTTCTACATGGTCGGCCCGATCGAAGAGGCGTTCGAGAAGGCGAAATCGCTTGGCTAACACCATACACGTCGATGTCGTCAGCGCCGAGGAGAGCATCTTCTCGGGCGAGGCGACGTTCGTCGTGCTGCCGGGCGAGGCCGGGGAGCTCGGGATCTACCCGCGCCACACGCCGCTCATCACCCGCATCAGGCCGGGGGCCGTGCGCATACAGTCGGCCGACGGCGCGGAGGAGCTGGTGTTCGTCGCGGGCGGCATCCTCGAAGTGCAGCCCAAAGTCGTTACCGTCCTTGCGGACACCGCGATCCGCGGCGCCGACCTCGACGAGGCCAGGGCGAACGAGGCGTTGAGGCGGGCCGAGGAAGCCCGCCGCAGCGCCAAGGACAAGCAGGAAGTCGCCACTGTCGAGGCTGAGCTCTCGACGCTCGCGGCCCAGCTCGCGGCGATCCGGAAGCTGCGCCAGCGCAAGTAAGTCCCTGTAAATCCGGACGCTGTCCGCGCGTTCGAACGGATGCCGGCGCCGTTCAACGCTTGGTAGAGGCAGAATACCGGGCGGCTTTTTGGCTGCCCGTTTTCGTTTATGGACACCTACGACCTGCTCGTCATCGGCGGCGGCATCAACGGCGCCGGCATCGCGCGCGACGCCGCCGGGCGCGGGTTGTCGGTGCTGCTGGTGGAGAAGGACGATCTCGGCGCGCATACCAGCTCCTCCAGCAGCAAGCTGATCCACGGGGGTCTGCGCTACCTGGAGCACTACGAATTCCGCCTGGTCGCGGAGGCGCTCGCCGAGCGCGAGGTGCTGCTCCGGGTCGCGCGGCACCTGGTATGGCCGGCGCGCTTCATCATGCCGCACGTGCCCGAGCTGCGGCCGCGCTGGATGATCCGCACCGGGTTCTTTCTCTACGATCACCTGGCGCGGCGCGCGAGCTTGCCCGGCTCGCACGCGGTGCGGCTGGACGCGCCCCCTTATAACGCCGGGCTGCGGCCGCAGTTCAAGCACGGCTTCATCTACTCCGATTGCCGCGTGGACGACGCGCGCCTCGTCATCATCAACGCGATGGACGCGCGCCAGAGCGGCGCGACGATCCTCACGCGTACCGAATGCCAGGCCGCGCGGCGCAACGGAGAAGGCTGGACCGTGACGCTCTCGGGCGGGCGCGAGATTCGCGCCCGGGCGATCGTGAACGCAGCCGGGCCGTGGGTAAAGCGCGTGCTCAACGAGCGCCTTGGGCAGCCGAGTCGTGAAGGTGTCAAGCTCGTCAAGGGCAGCCACATCGTGCTGCCGCAGCTCTACCCGGGGGATCACGCGTTCATTCTGCAGAACGACGACCGGCGCGTGGTGTTCATGATCCCCTACGGCGACCGGCACACGCTCGTCGGCACGACCGATGTCCCGGTGGAAGGCGATCCGGGAGCGGCGCAGGCGAGCGATGCCGAGGCCGCTTACCTGTGCCGCGCTGTCGGGCGCTACCTCGAGAAGCCTGTCGACCCCGCGCAGGTCGCCTGGCGCTTTGCCGGCGTGCGGCCGCTCTACGACGATGGCACCAGTGATCCCTCGGCGATCACGCGCGACTACACCTTGCGCGTCGACGACGCATCCGGAACGGCCCCGGTGTTGTCGGTGTACGGCGGCAAGATCACGACCTACCGGCGCCTGGCGGAGCACGCCCTGCAGAAGCTCGCGCCGTATTTCCCGGGGCTGAAGGGAGAGTGGACCGCGACCGTGCCGCTGCTGGGCGGCGATTTCGCGGGCGCGAGCCGCGAGCAGGCGCGCGATCAGTTCTTCTCGCGCTATCGCGGCCTGCCGCAGGAGACGTTGCGCGGCCTGTTCCGGCGGCATGGCATGCTGGCCTACGACGTGCTCGGCGCCGCTGCCGCTGTCACGGATCTCGGCGCGAGCTTCGGCGCCGGACTCTACGCGCGCGAGGTGGACTATTTCATCGAGCGCGAATGGGCACGCGACGCGGAAGACGTGCTCTGGCGCCGCACCAAAGCCGGCCTGCACCTCGATCCGGGGCAGCGCGAAGCCGTTGCGCGCCATCTGAGCCGGCGCGTAAGTTGATGTTTGTGCGATAATTTCCCCATGCCTGCCGGACTCAACGTGGTCATCCTTGCCGCCGGCCAGGGCAAGCGCATGCGCTCGCGCCTGCCCAAGGTATTGCATCCCCTGGCGGGACGGCCGCTGATCGAGCACGTCGTGGCGACCGCGCGCGCGTTGAAGCCCGCGCGTATTTGCGTGGTCTACGGTCACGGCGGCGAGCAGGTCCCGCAAGCGCTGCGCGGGGATGGCCTGATCTTCGTCAAGCAGCAACCGCAACTGGGAACCGGCCACGCGCTGGCCCAGGCGTTGCCGCACCTGGGAAGCGCCGGCCTCACGCTGGTGCTGTATGGGGACGTGCCGTTGATCGGCGATGAGACGCTCGCGGCAATGATCGCCGGCGGCGGCGACCGGTTGACATTGCTGACCGCCGAGCTCGATGACCCGAGCGGTTACGGCCGTATCGTGCGCAATCGCCGCGGCTCGATTACCGCCATCGTCGAGGAAAAGGACGCGAGCGTCGCGCAACGCGCCATCCGCGAGGTCAACACCGGCATCATGGTTTTGCCCGGCGCGCGCCTCGGGGAGTGGATGTCGAAGCTCTCCAACCGCAATGCGCAGCGCGAGTATTACCTGACCGATGTTGTGCCGCTCGCCTCGGCTGACCGCGTGGCGGTGGTGGCCGTCAAGGCGCGCACGCCCTGGGAAGCCCTCGGCGTGAACAGCAAGCAGCAGCTCGCGCAGCTCGAGCGCATTTACCAATGGCAGCGCGCGACGCGGCTGATGGACGCCGGCGTTACGCTCGCCGACCCGATGCGCCTCGATGTGCGCGGCAACCTCGCGTGCGGCGCCGACGTGCGCATCGACGTCAACTGCGTGTTCGAGGGCGAAGTGAGGCTGGCCGATCGTGTCGAGGTCGGCGCGAACTGCGTGTTGCGGGACACGGAGGTCGGGCCGGGGACGCGGATCGAGCCGTTCACGCTGGTGGACGCGGCCAAGATCGGCGCCAACTGCCGCGTCGGGCCCTACGCCCGCATCCGCCCCGGGACCCGGCTGGCCGAGGACGTGCACATCGGCAATTTCGTGGAAGTGAAGGCGGCCGAGATCGGCGCCCGCTCCAAGGCCAACCACCTCGCCTACATCGGCGACGCCAGCGTCGGGCGCGACGTCAACATCGGCGCCGGCACCATCACCTGCAACTACGACGGCGCGGCCAAGCACCGCACGGTCATCGACGACGATGTCCAGATCGGCTCGGACGTGCAGCTCGTCGCGCCGGTCAGCATCGGCGCCGGTGCGACCATCGGCGCGGGGGCAACGATCACCGAGGACGTTCCGCCGGGCGTGCTCGCCGTCACCGAGAAAAAGCAGGTGGTGAAACCGGGCTGGAAGCGCCCGCAAAAGAAATAACGCTATGTGCGGCATCGTCGGCGCGGCCTCCACCCGCAACGTGGTGGATCTCCTGATCGAGGGCATCCGCAAGCTCGAGTATCGCGGCTACGACTCGACCGGGATCGCGTTCGTCACGGACGGGCGCCTCGAGCGGCTGCGCTCCACCGGGCGCGTCGCGCACCTCGACGAGCTCGCGCGCGAGCGGCGCGTCGAGGCGAACACCGGGCTCTCGCACACGCGCTGGGCGACGCACGGCGCGCCGACCGAAGCCAACGCGCATCCCCATTTTTCAGCGCGCGACGGCCTCGAGATCGGCGTCGTGCACAACGGCATCGTCGAGAACCACGAGCCGATTCGCGCCCGCATGAAAGCCCTGGGTTACGGTTTTTCCTCGGAAACCGACACCGAGGTCATGGCGCACCACGTGCACTCCCTCGTGGCGGGCGGCCGGTCGCTGTTCGAGTCGGTCAAGACCGCGAGCCGGGAGTGGCAGGGGGCGTATGCCGTCGGATTCGTCTGCAGCCGGGAGCCGGAGGTCGTGGTGGGCGCGCGCCAGGGCTCCCCGCTGCTCGTGGGCCTCGGCCGGGGGGAGAATTTCCTCGCGTCCGACGCGAGCGCCCTGGTGACGCGGACGCGCGAGGTGATCTACCTGGAGGAAGGCGATGTCGTCGAGGTGCGCCCGCAGGGGGTCACGATCTGCGCCGGCGACGGGCGGCCGGTCGAGCGCGCCGTCACGCGCAGCGAGCTGTCGGCGGACGCGATCGACAAGGGGCCCTACGCGCACTACATGCAGAAGGAAATCTTCGAACAGCCGGGCGCCGTCGCCAACACACTGGAAATGGTGGCCAATGCGCAGTCGCTGGTGCCGAATCTGTTCGGCGCCGAAGCGTCGGACATCTTCGGGCGCACGAAGCAGGTCCTGCTGCTGGCCTGCGGCACGAGCTTTCACGCGGGGCTGGTGGCGCGCTACTGGCTGGAGGCGGTGGCCGGCCTGCCGGCGACGGTCGAGATCGCGAGCGAGTTCCGCTATCGCGACCCGGTGGTGCAGCCCGGTACCCTGGTGGTGACGATCTCGCAATCGGGAGAGACGGCGGACACGCTGGCGGCGTTGAAGCACGCGCAGGCGCGCGGTATCGCCGACTCGCTGACGATCTGCAATGCGCCGGAATCGAGCCTGATGCGGGCCTCACGACTGCGCTTTTTGACCCGCGCCGGGCCGGAGATCGGGGTGGCCTCGACCAAGGCGTTCACCACGCAGCTCGCCGCGCTGTTCGTGCTCACGCTGGTGCTCGCCAAGTTGAAGCGCAGGCTAGCTCCAGGGCGGGAGGCAGAGCTCATCACGCAGTTGCGCCATCTGCCGCGCGCGATGGAGTCCGTGCTGGCGGTGGAGCCGCAGGTGCGCGACTGGGCGCGGCGCTTTCAGGCGAAGCATCACGCGCTGTTCCTCGGGCGCGGCGTGCATTTCCCGATCGCGATGGAGGGGGCGCTCAAGTTGAAGGAGGTCTCGTACATCCACGCCGAGGCTTACGCGGCCGGGGAGTTGAAGCACGGGCCGCTGGCGCTGGTGGACGCCGACATGCCGGTCGTCACGGTTGCCCCCAACGACCAGCTGCTGGAAAAGCTCAAGTCGAACATGCACGAAGTGCGGGCCCGCGGCGGCGAGCTCTACGTGTTCGCCGATCGCGACGCGCGGGTCGCCGAGAGCGAAGGCGTGCGCGTCATCCGGCTCATGGATCACGCCGGGCCGCTCTCGCCCATACTGCACGTGGTCCCGCTGCAGCTCCTCGCCTATCACGTCGCGGTGCTGCGCGGCACCGACGTCGACAAGCCTCGCAATCTTGCGAAGAGCGTGACCGTCGAGTAACTGCAGGCTTGGGCGGCACGCGGGCCGCGCCGTTACTTGCCGCGATTCTGGCGCGCGAGGCGGATGAGATCCTCGACGACCGGAATCACGCCGCGCACGGCGGGCGTCATGCTGCTCGAAGTGAGGTAACGCCCGTCAACCACCAGGCTCGGCGTGCCTTGCACGTCGTAGGCCTTGGTGAGCCGTTGCGCCCGCGCGATCTTGGCGTCGACTTCGGGCGAGTGGTAGGCGTCGAGCCACTTTGCCCGCTCGATGCCGTTCTTGACCGCCCACTGCTCCATCACGTCGGGCTTGCTCATGTGCAGCTCCTCGACGTGGTAGCTGTGGTAGACCTTGAGATGCAGGCGCTCGACCTCGCCCAGCAGCTCGAGCGTGTAGTAGATGCGCGCGTGCGGCGCCCAGGTGTCCCTGAGGATGACCGGGATGCGGCGCAGCGCCACGTCGGCGGGCTTGTGCTTGATCCAGTCTTCCAGCGCCGGCTGCAGCTCGTTGCAGTACGGGCAGCCGTACCAGAAGAAGTCGATCACCTCGATCGCGTCGCCGGTTTCCGGTTTCTGCGGCTCGATCAGGCGGTATTCGACGTTCTGCCGCGCGCGGACTTCCTGCGCAAACACCGGCCCAGCGAGTCCGGCGATGGCGATCAACGCGAGGCAGCCGCGCGCGACGGAGACCAGGGGGTCAATGCCCATGGTCCGGCCCGTCATTTCTTCCCGGCGCGCTCCTTGCGCGCCATGCCGATCACCTGGTCGAGGACCTGGAAGAAGCGGTCGTAGTCCACGCTCTTGTCGGGCTTGAGGATCATCGAGGGCGCGAGCAGGTACTTGCCGTCGACCACCAGCGCCGGCGTGCCCGGCACGTCGTAGTTGCGCGTCATCTCGATCGAGCGCATGCCACGGCTTTTCACCCCGAAGGAATTGTAGGTGTCGGCGAATTTCTGCCGGTCCAGTCCCTGCTTGGCCACCCAGTCGAACAGGACGTTCTGGTCGGACAGACGGATCCTCTGGTCATGGATCGCGTGGAACACGTCGTAATGCAGCTTGTCCACCGCGCCCATCGCGTCGAGCGCGTAAAAAGTCCAGGTCAGCGGTATCCACGAGTTGTCCAGTACCGCGGGCACCCGGCGGAAATCGACGTCCGCCGGTTTTTGCTTGAGCCAGACCCGCAGCGGGGGCTGCAGCGCGTTGCAGTGCGGGCACGCGTACCAGAAGAATTCCAGCACCTCGACCCGCTTGCCGCTTTCGGTGGGCTGCGCCGGGTTGATGATGCGGTAGTCCTTGCCGGGCGCGGGCTGCGCCGCGGCGCCGGCGCCGACGGCGAATGCCAGCAGCCCGATAGCGAGCCGCAGGTGGCGTGTGAGAAAGTTCACGTTCTGTCTCCGGGTTGTAGGGGTGACCGGCGTCATTCACGCACCTTGACGAGAGTGGTGTCAATGCCGTTCTGCTTCAGAGCGTCGCGGGTGCGGTTCAGTTCCTCGACGCTGGTGTACGGGCCCACGCGCACCCTGTGCCAGACGCCCTTGTCCGGCAGCGTCGTGGTCTGTATCGAGGCTTCGACCCCGAGCAGCGCGAGCCGCGCCTTGAGATTGTCGGCGTCGGGTGCGTTCTGGAATGCGCCCGCCTGCAGGAAAAACGTCTCCTTCGCCGCCGCGCCCGACTTTTTCTGCGCGTCCTTCATCTGCTGGTCGGTGGCGGGCTCCTCGGTTCCAGGCAGGATCTTGTAGAAGTCGAAGCGCGGCTTGCCGTCGGATGCCTTGGCCGCCTTTTCCGCGTCCTTCGCCGGCGCGGGCGGCGCGCCCTTGGCCGGCTCGCTCTTCGCGGCGGGCGGGCGGGCGAGGAACGGGCTCGGCATCTTGTTGATGTACCACGCCACCCCGAGCGCGATGCCGAGGCCCAGCACGAGTCCGATCAGGATGCCGATCAACAGCGAACTGCCGGATCCGCGGGCCTTGGGCTCCGGCCGCTTGTAGTCCTTGGACATGCGGTATCTTACATTTTCTCGGGGGCGGAAACACCCAGCAACGCGAGCCCGCTGGCGAGCACCTGCCGCACCGCGCACGCGAGCGCGAGCCGCGCGCGCTGCGTCGCATCGTCTTCCACCAGGATGCGCGTGGCGTTGTAGTAGCTGTGAAACTGCGCCGCGAGCTCGCGCAGGTAGAAGGTGATGAGATGCGGTGCCAGATCGCGCGCGGCGTCTTCCACCGCCTCGGGATACTCCATCAGGCGCGCCAGCAGCCCAAGCTCCTGCTCCGACGCGAGCGCCGCAACCTCGGCAGCCGCGAGCCCGGCCGGGTCGCCCGCCCACTGCTCGAGCAAGCTGCACACCCGCGCGTGCGCGTACTGGACGTAATAGACGGGGTTCTCGTTGCTTCTCGATTTGGCGAGGTCGAGGTCGAAATCCAGGTGCTGGTCGCTTTTGCGCAGCAGGTAGAAGAACCGCGCCGCGTCGTTGCCGACTTCCTGCCGCAGCTCGCGCAGCGTGACGAAGTCTCCCGCGCGCGTGGACATGGAAACCTTCTGCCCGTTGCGGTAGAGCACCGCGAACTGGACCAGCGCGACGGTGAGCTGCCCGGGGTTCAACCCGAGCGCCGCCAGCGCGCCCTTGACGCGCGGGACATAGCCGTGGTGATCGGCGCCCCAGACATCGATCACCAGGTCGAAGCCGCGCTCGAACTTGTTCAGATGGTAGGCGATATCCGAAGCGAAGTAGGTGTACTGGCCGTTCTCGCGCCGGACCACGCGATCCTTCTCGTCGCCGAAGGCGCTCGACCGGAACCAGAGGGCGCCGTCCTGGTGATAGGCATGCCCGCGCTCTTCCAGGATGCGCAGCGCGCGCCCGACTAGCTCGGTATCGAACAGCGAACGTTCCGAGAACCAGTGATCGAACGAGACGCCGAACTCGGCCAGGTCGGAGCGGCAATCCTCGAGCTGCTCATTGAGCGCGTAGTCGTGGATGGTGGCGTAATCCTCCCCGAGCGTGCGGCGGGCCAGCGCAATCAATCCGTCCAGCCGCCGCTCTTCATCCGGCTCGGACAAGGCGGGCCCGAAGACCTCCGCGGTGACGCCGCGGTGGAAGCGGTCGCCATGGCGGGCGTGAATCGCCTGCGCCATCCGGCGCACGTATTCGCCCTGATAGGCGTTGCCGGGGAAGTCGATGGCTACGCCGCACGCCGCGAGGTAACGCAGCCAGGCGGAGAGCGCCAGAATGTCCATCTGCCGCCCCGCGTCATTGACGTAGAACTCGCGGGTGACCTCGAATCCCGCGGCGGCGAGCACGTTGGCGAGGCTGGCTCCATAGGCCGCCCCGCGCCCGTGGCCGACGTGCAGCGGCCCGGTGGGGTTGGCCGAAACGAACTCGACCTGCACCCGCTTATTCCGGCCGAGCGCGAGGCTCCCGTATGAGCGGCCCTCTTCCAGAATGCGGTTGACGACCTGCTGCTTGTAGTCGCGCCGGAGGAAAAGATTGATGAAACCGGCACCCGCGACCTCGGCTTTCTCCAGGACCGGCGACCGGGGCAGCCCGGCGACCAGCCGCACTGCTATGTCGCGCGGCCTGGCGCGCAGCGGTTTTGCGAGCTGCAACGCCAGGTTGCAGGCGTAATCACCGTGCCCTGCGTGCTTGGGGCGATCCAGCACAATGGCGGCCTCGGCGTGATCCGGGGCCAATGTGCGCAGGGCCGCCGCGAGGATTTGCGCCAGCTCTGCTCGCGCGTCGGCAGGAGGTGCCGGGGGCATGCGCACCGGTGTCAGAAAGAGAATTTGACGGGCGCGGTAGCGGCGGGTTGCGCCGCAGGAGCCTGGCGGGCCAGCTCGGGGGGGTCGGTGACCTTGATATCGTAGAGCAGAAGGTCGCGCCTGACGCCGGGATCCGAGATCGGCTCCACGCCGTGGAACGAGTTGGGCGTCTTGGGAAAGGCAAACAGGGTATTGGGCAGATAGGGCATGGTCGCCACGCGCCGGAAGTCCTCGAACAGGTGGTACGGTTCCGCGCCCGCGGAGACGAACCCCGGCTTGCGGGGTACGTAGATCGAAGTGCCGAGAGGCGCCAGCGACTCATCTGCCGGCAAATAGAACCGCAACGACGCGACTTTCAAAGGTGTGCCGGTATGGGGACCGAGCGCAAAGGTTGCGGTGTCACTCGCGATTAGCGCCTCGTCGTAGAAGCGCCGGTTACGCACGTCCCCGAAGCGCTCAACGAGGCATTCGAGAAATTTCTGCGCGATCACCTGTCCGAAGGTCGGGCCGAGCATCCACGACGCCATGTGCCGCCAGAAACCGCGGCAGGGTTCGGGCAATGCGCCGATTTCATCGGAAGTGAGCGGCAGGACAAGGCGCGAATCCGGATAGTCGCTGACCCGCCCAAGCGATGTCAGCGTCCTGAGCGCCTGCTGCGGCGGCAGATGCTCGCGCAACGCCCGGTAGTAGTCCGGGGGAAAAACGTCGCGCACGTAGATATGCGGAAAGGGAAACGGATTAATCGGCGCATTCGCGATCTTGTAGAGGACATGAAGATCAACGTCTGAAGACATATGCTTTTCGCATTCCTCGAGCGTGAGCAGGATTCCGGAACGGCAGCCGCGGCCCGGTAATCCTGAAAAACACCAATTTTATCACGGCGTTGGCCCACACCCCGGTCCTAGAACTCAAGCGGATCCACGTCGATAGCCCAGCGTGCGCGGTAGGCGCGCGACGACCCCAGTTGCGCACGCCACGCGCGCAGGAACCCCTGTAGCTGCGCTCGCGATTCCGACTGCACGAGCAGTTGCGCGCGCTCGCGCCCGGCCCGCCGTGGCATGGCGGCCGGTACCGGATCGAAAATGCTGATGCGATCGTCGAGTGACCTGCCCGTGCGCGCCGCATCGGTGAGAAACTCGAGGGCGGCGGCGAGCCGCGGCGCCTCCGCCCGCAGCAGTGCCTGGTGCACGAACGGCGGGAAACCCGCCTGCCGGCGCTCGGCGAGCGCGTCGTCCGCGAACGCCCGGTAATCCTGGCGCGCCAGCGCGGCGTAGAGCGGATGCTGCGGAAACTCGGTCTGGATCAGCACTTCACCCTGCTTGTCGCCACGTCCGGCGCGTCCTGCAACCTGGGTGAGCAATGCGAACAACCGCTCCGCTGCCCGGAAATCAGTGCTGTAGAGCTGGCTGTCGGCGTTGAGTACGGCCACCAGGTTGAGATGCGGGAAGTCGTGCCCCTTGGCAATGATCTGAGTGCCGACCAGAATGTCCACTTCCCGGTCCTTGATGCGCTGGCGCATCGACTGCCATGCCCGGCGACGGCTCGTGGTGTCGCGATCGATGCGCAGGATGCGCGCGTCGGGAAAGCACCGCTCCAGCGCCTCCTCCACACGCTGGGTGCCGTGCCCGATCGGCGCCAAGTCGGGATTGCCGCAACCGGGGCAGGCGACGGGCGTCGGCACCGCGTGCCCGCAATGATGGCAGCGCAGGCGACGCTCCTGGCGGTGCAGCACGAGCCGAGCCGAACAGCGGCGGCAGCCCGGTATCCAGCCGCAGGCCCGGCAGAACAGCACCGGGGCATAGCCGCGCCGGTTGACGAACACCAGCGCCTGCTCCTGTCTCGCCAGACAGCCGCGCACCCCGGCCAGCAACCGCTCCGACAACCCCTCGGCGAGCTTCTCGCGGCGGGTGTCGATGCAGGCGATGCGCGGCGGCGGGGCGCCGATGCGGCTCGGAAGCGGGAGCATGGCGTAGCGTCCGCTGACGGCGTTGTGGTAGGTCTCGAGGGCCGGCGTGGCCGAGCCGAGCACTACGGGGATGTCGCGCTGCCGCGCCCGCACGACGGCAAGATCGCGTGCCGAGTAGCGGAGACCTTCAGCCTGCTTGAAGGAGGCATCCTGTTCCTCGTCCACCACGATCAGTCCGAGCTCCGGCAGCGGCGCGAATACGGCAAGCCGGGTGCCCAACACGATGCGCGCCCGCCCGTCGCGGGCGGCACGCCAGTGTTCCAGGCGCTCCGATGCCGCGAGCCCGCTGTGCAGGCTGACCATGGGGATTTCGGGAAAGCGATGCACCACCAGCGCTTCCAGTTGTGGCGTGAGGGCGATTTCGGGTACCAGCAGCAGTGCCTGCTGTCCGGCGGCGAGCGCCGCAGCCATGGCGTGCAGGTAGACCTCGGTCTTGCCGCTGCCGGTGACGCCGAGCAGGAGGAACGCCTGGAAGTTACCGAGGCGGGCACGGACCGCTTCCGTCGCGCCGAGTTGCTCCGCGGTGAGCCTGGGCGCGGGGACGACGGGCGGCGGCGCTGCCGCAGCGGTGACTGCAAGGACGTTGCGCGTTCTCTTCCGGGACGGCGCGGCGACGCGGCGCAATCGCGTCGGCAGTGCGCCCATTATTACCGCGCCCAGAGGGTGGTGGTAGTAGTCGGCGGCGAACCGCAACAGGCGCAGATCTTCGGCTGCAAGCGGGGGCAGGTCCCGTATTATTTTCAGCGCATGCCTCACGCGCTCCGCGGGCACCTGCGTGGCGCTCAAGGTCTCGAGGATCACGCCGACAGCGATTTTTCTTCCGAACGGCACCACGACGCGGCGGCCGATATCGGTGGCGGTCGCATCCGGCGCACGATAGTCAAAAAGCGTGTCGACTGGAACGTCGAGTGCAACGCGGATGATGGTCATGTCAACAGGGAGTTGTGGATAACCTTGTTGATAGCGGCATCGTTTTGACGTCCCGCTTCTCCAGCGCACGGATTAGCGCAGGCCATAAGTTGCGACAAAACGCAATATTCATCTTATAAATCAATATGTTATAGAGATGGCTGTCCACTGGGAAGCACTCAAGCATGCAGCACTATGTGGGGCTGTGCTGCTGTGCATAAGTCCAGCTAGCTGCCTCAAAAGCCAGAACTGGCGCGGTTCTTCAGTGATAGGCGCGGCTCTCCTTGTGCACCGCCTCGACCAGTGCCGCGACGTTCTCAGGGGGCGTGTGCTGCGTGACGCCGTGGCCCAGGTTGAAAACATGGCCGCTGCCCCGGCCGAAGCTCGCCAGCACCGCCGCGACGCCGTCGCGCACGGCCTGCGGCCCGGCGAGCAGCACTTCCGGGTCGAGGTTGCCCTGCAGCGCGACACGGTGGCCGACGCGCGCGCGTGCCGCGCCGATGTCCACCGTCCAGTCCAGGCTGACCGCATCGCAGCCGCTTGCCGCGATGGCTTCCAGCCATGCCCCGCCGCCCTTGGTGAAGAGGATGCTCGGCACGCGCCGCCCGTCGCGCTCGCGCCGGATGCCTTCCACGATGCGCTGCATGTAGCCGAGCGAGCACTCGCGGTATTCGGCCTCGGCGAGCGTGCCGCCCCAGGTATCGAATACCATCACTGCCTGGGCGCCGGCTTCGATCTGCGCGTTGAGATAGGCGATGACCGCGCGGCAATTGACCTCCAGGATGTGATGCAGCAGCTCGGGGCGGTCGCGCAGCATGGCTTTGACGGTGGGGAAGTCGCGGCTGCCGCAGCCCTCCACCATGTAGCAGGCGAGCGTGAACGGGCTGCCGGAAAACCCGATCACGGGCACGCTGCCGGCGAGCGCCTTGCGCACCTGGGCGACCGTGTCGATGACGTAGCGCAACTGGCGCCCCGGGTCCGGCACCGTCAGGGCGCGGATCTCGCGCTCCTCGCGCAGCGGGTGCTCGAAACGCGGTCCCTCGCCTTCGGCAAAGCCAAGCCCGAGCCCCATCGCATCGGGTATGGTGAGTATGTCGGAGAACACGATCGCGGCGTCGAGCGGAAAGCGCGCGAGGGGCTGCAACGTCACTTCGGTGGCGAGATCCGGATTCTTGGCGAGCGCGAGGAAGCTGCCGGCACGGGCCCGCGTGGCGTTGTACTCAGGAAGGTAGCGGCCGGCCTGACGCATCAACCACACCGGGGTGTACGAGGTGGGTTGCCTCAACAGCGCCCGGATCAGCGTGTCGTTCTTCAACATCGGGATCGAGGATCGAGGATTGAGTAACCGGCAGCGCTAACTCCTCAATCCCGGTAGCTCAATCGTGCCTTGGTCAGCGCGGAAGCTCCGAGTTGCCTACCAGGAATTCATCCACCGCCCGCGCGCACTGGCGCCCCTCGCGGATCGCCCAGACCACGAGCGACTGCCCGCGCCGCATGTCGCCCGCGGCGAATATCTTGGAAACCGAGGTGGCATAGCAGCCCGGCCCGTCGGTAGTGGCCTTGGCGTTGCCGCGAGCGTCCGCCTCGACACTGAAGGCGTTCAGTACCGACTGAACCGGCGAGACGAACCCCATCGCAAGCAGCACGAGGTCGGCGGGCAGGGTGAACTCGGACCCGGGAATCTCGTTCATCCGGCCATCCCGCCATTCCAGCCGCACCGCTTTGAGCGCCGTGACCTTGCCGCTCATTTCCCCTTCCCCGCCGGCGAACGCCTTGGTGGCGATCGACCAGTCGCGGTCGACGCCCTCCTCGTGGGAGGAGGAGGTCCGCAACCGCGTCGGCCAGTACGGCCAGACCGGGTTGCGCTCGACGTCGGGCGGCATCGGCAGCAGCTCGAATTGAGTGATGGACCGGGCACCGTGACGGTTGGAGGTGCCCACGCAGTCGGAGCCGGTGTCTCCGCCGCCGATGATCACCACGTGCTTGTCGGTTGCCCACAGGTCGGGGACGCCCGCGTCGCCCGCGACCCGCTTGTTCTGGAGCGGCAGGAACTCCATCGCGAAGTGCACGCCGTCGAGCTCCCGGCCGGGTATCGGCAGGTCGCGCGGTTGCTCCGCGCCCCCCGCAAGCACCACGGCATCGAACTCGGCAAGGAGCTTGCCCGGCGCGATCGTGCCGGTCGCCCAGTCGGGGACGCCCTTGCCGGGGCGCTGGTTCCCGACATGGACGCCGGTGCGAAACGAAACGCCCTCGGCGGCCATCTGTTCCATGCGGCGGTCGATCTGCCACTTTTCAAGCTTGAAATCGGGAATCCCGTAGCGCAACAGTCCCCCGATGCGGTCGTTGCGCTCGAACACGACGACGCCGTGTCCAGCCCGCGCCAGCTGCTGCGCGCAGGCGAGTCCTGCCGGGCCGGATCCCACGACCGCCACCTTCTTACCGGTCTTGTGCGCCGCGGGCCGGGGCTGGACCCAGCCCGCGCCCCAGGCCTTGTCGATGATCGCGTGCTCGATCGACTTGATCCCGACCGCGTCCTCGTTGATGCGCAGCACGCAGGCCTCCTCGCACGGCGCCGGGCAGATGCGCCCGGTGAACTCGGGAAAGTTGTTGGTCGAATGCAGCGTCTCGATCGCCGCCTTCCAGTCCTGGCGATAGACCAGATCGTTCCAGTCCGGAATGATGTTGTTGACCGGGCAGCCGCTCATGCAGAACGGAATGCCGCAGTCCATGCAGCGCGCGCCCTGGATCTTCGCCTGCTCGTCGGTCAGGGGCGGGATGAACTCGCGAAAATGCTTCTTGCGGCTCTCTTTGGCCTCGTAGCGCTCTTCGACCCGCTCGAACTCGAGAAATCCGGTGACTTTTCCCATCACGCGGCCTGGCGGCGCTGCCTGGCAGCGAGTTCGCCGAGCGCGCGGCGGTATTCGTTGGGGAACACCTTGACGAACTTCGGGCGGTACTCGCCCCAGCGTTCGAGGATGCGCCGGGCCAGTGCGCTGCCGGTGTAGCGCGCGTGGTTGGCGATCAACTGCTTGACTATCGCTTCATCCGCCGCCCCCCGGTGCCACAGGTCGCGCGGCAGCTTCGCTTCCTGCTCGGTTTCTGCGAGCAGCGGCTCGAGCGTGACCATCGAGGTATTGCAATGCCTGACGAAATCGCCCTCGGTGTCGAGCACGTAGGCGATGCCGCCCGACATGCCGGCGCCAAAATTGCGCCCGGTCATGCCCAGCACCACCACGCTGCCGCCCGTCATGTACTCGCACCCGTGGTCGCCGACGCCCTCGACCACCGCGCGGGCGCCCGAGTTCCGCACGGCGAAGCGTTCGCCGGCGACGCCGCGGAAGTAGGCCTCGCCGCAAATCGCGCCGTAGAGCACGACGTTGCCGGTGATGATGTTCTCGGTCGGTTCGCCGCGGAACTTGGGTGAAGGCTGCACCGAGATGCGCCCGCCCGAAAGCCCCTTGCCGCAATAGTCGTTGGTATCGCCGATGAGATCGAGGGTTACCCCGTTCGCGAGGAACGCGCCGAAGCTCTGTCCGGCGGAACCGGCGAGCCGGATGTGTATGGTGTCGTCCGGCAGTCCCGCATGACCATGGCGCTTTGCGATCTCCCACGACAGCATCGTCCCGACCGTGCGATTGATGTTCCGGATCGGCGTCTCGATCGTCACCTTCTCGCGGCGCTCCAGTGCCGGCTGCGCGAGCTCGATCAGCCGATTATCAAGCGCTTTCTCCAGCCCGTGATCCTGCGCCTCGCGGTGATAGCGTGCGACGTCCGGCGGCATTTTTGGCTGGTGGAAGATCTTCGAGAAGTCCAGCCCCCGCGCCTTCCAGTGCTCGATGCCGCGCTTCGTGTCGAGCAGGTCCGAGCGCCCGATGAGGTCATCGAACCTGCGCACGCCGAGCTGCGCCATGAGTTCCCGCGCTTCCTCGGCGACGAAGAAGAAGTAACTGACGACGTGCTCGGGCTTGCCCTCGAATTTCCGGCGCAGCACCGGGTCCTGGGTGGCCACGCCCACCGGGCAGGTGTTGAGGTGGCACTTGCGCATCATGATGCAGCCTTCGACGACCAGCGGTGCGGTCGAGAAGCCGAACTCGTCCGCCCCGAGCAGCGCGCCGATCACCACGTCGCGTCCGGTCTTCAGCTGCCCGTCCACCTGGACCGCGATCCGTCCCCGCAGCCGGTTCAACACCAGCGTCTGCTGCGTCTCGGCGAGCCCGAGCTCCCACGGCGTGCCGGCGTGCATGATGGAGGACCAGGGCGAGGCGCCGGTGCCGCCGTCGTGGCCCGAGATCGTCACGTGATCCGATTTGGCCTTGGACACGCCCGCGGCGACCGTGCCGACCCCGACCTCGGAGACGAGCTTCACGCTGACCGCCGCCCCGGGATTCGCGTTCTTCAGGTCATGGATCAGCTGCGCGATGTCCTCGATCGAGTAGATATCGTGGTGCGGCGGCGGCGAGATCAGCTCGACGCCGGGCGTCGCATAGCGGATCTCCGCGATGTACTCCGAGACCTTGCGCCCGGGCAGCTGCCCGCCTTCGCCGGGCTTCGCGCCCTGCGCGATCTTGATCTGCAGCATCTCCGCCGAGGCCAGGTACTCGGCGGTGACGCCAAAGCGCCCGGAGGCGACCTGCTTGATCTTGGACTTGAGCGAGTCGCCGGCCTTAAGCGGGATGTCGACTTCCACGCGCTCGCGCCCCAGGCGCGACATCAGCGTCTCGCCGGCCGCAACCTTCGCGTAGCGCCTCTGGTCTTCACCCCCTTCGCCGGTGTTCGACTTTCCGCCAATGCGGTTCATGGCGATCGCGAGCACGGTGTGCGCCTCGGTCGAGATCGAGCCGAGCGACATCGCGCCGGTCGAAAAACGCTTGACGATCTCGGCGGCGGGCTCGACTTCCGCGAGCGGGACCGGCTGGCACTGATCGAACCTGAAATCGAACAGCCCGCGGAACGTCAGCAGACGCTGCGACTGGTCGTTGATGATCGCCGCGTATTCCCGGTATGTCGGGTAGGAATTGCTCCGCGCCGAGTGCTGGAGCTTCGCAATCGCGTCGGGCGTCCACAAGTGCTCTTCGCCGCGCACGCGCCAGGCGTACTCGCCCCCGGCGTCGAGCGCGCCGGCGAGCACCGGGTCGTCCTCGTCGAACGCCGCCCGATGAATGCGGATTGCCTCCTCCGCGACCTCGAGTACGCCCATGCCCTCGACCGACGAGGTGGTGCCGGTGAAATACTTGTCGACCAGGGAGCGCGCCAGCCCCACCGCCTCGAAGATCTGCGCGCCGGTGTAGGACATGTAAGTCGAGATGCCCATCTTGGACATCACTTTCCTCAAGCCTTTGCCGACCGCCTTGACGAAGTTCTTGATCGCCTTGGAGCCGGCGGCGCGATCTTCCGGATGCAGCTCGAGCAGCGTTTCGAGCGCGAGGTAGGGATGCACCGCTTCCGCTCCGTAACCGCCCAGCAGCGCGAAGTGGTGCACCTCGCGCGCCGAGCCGGTCTCGACCACCAGGCCGGTGGACGTGCGCAGGCCCTTCGCCACCAGGTGCTGGTGTATGGCCGATAACGCGAGCAGCGCGGGAATCGCCACGCGCTCGCGGTCGACCAGACGGTCGGACACCACGATGATCGAATAGCCCGAGCGCACCGCGTCCTCGGCCTGCGCGGCGAGCGAAGCGAGGCGCGCCTCCACCGCCTGTCTTCCCCAGGCGACCGGGTAGGTGATGTCGAGCTCCAGGGAGCGGAACTTGCCGCCGGTATAGCGCTCGATATGGCGGATCTTCTCCATCTCGTAGAAGTCGAGCACCGGCTGGCCCACCTCCAGCCGCAGCGGCGGGTTCATCTCGTCGATGCCGAGCAGGTTCGGCTTCGGGCCGATGAACGACACGAGCGAGGTCACCAGCTCCTCGCGGATCGGGTCGATCGCCGGATTCGTGACCTGCGCGAAGAGCTGCTTGAAGTAGTGATAGAGGGTCTTGTTCTTCGCCGACAGCACGGCTAGCGCGGCGTCGTTGCCCATCGAGCCGACCGGCTCCTCGCCGTTGGTCGCCATCGGCAGGAGCTGGAACTTGAGGTCCTCCTGGGTGTAGCCAAAGGCCTGCTGGCGGTCGAGCAGCGCCACCGTCGACTTCAGCGGCGGGGTCTTCTCGGTCTCGACCTCATCGAGCTTGACGCGGATCCTCTCGATCCATTCGGCGTAGGGCCTGGCCGAGGCGAGGGTATCCTTCAGCTCCTTGTCGTCGATGATGCGGCCCTTTTCCAGGTCCACCAGGAACATCTTTCCCGGCTGCAGGCGCCACTTCTTGACGATTCTTTCCTCCGGCACGGGCAAGCAGCCGCACTCCGAGCCCATGATGACGAGATCGTCGCTGGTGACGATGTAGCGCGACGGCCGCAGGCCGTTGCGGTCGAGCGTCGCGCCGATCCGCAGCCCGTCGGTGAACGCGATCGAGGCGGGCCCGTCCCAGGGCTCCATCATCGCCGCGTGGTATTCATAGAATGCGCGCCGCGCCGGGTCCATCAGGGTGTGGTTCTCCCACGCCTCCGGGATCATCATCATCATGGCGTGGGCGATCGAGTAGCCGCCCATCACCAGCAGCTCCAGCGCGTTGTCGAACGAGGCCGAATCCGATTGCCCGTCGTAAATCAGCGGCCACACTTTGTCGAGGTCGCGCCCGAGGATCGGCGACGAAATCGCCCCCTGGCGCGCGCGGATCCAGTTGACATTGCCGCGCACGGTGTTGATCTCGCCGTTGTGGCAGATCATGCGGAACGGGTGCGCGAGGTCCCACGAGGGAAAGGTGTTGGTCGAAAAGCGCTGGTGCACCAGGGCCAGCGCCGACTCGACGCGCGCGTCCTTGAGATCGAGGTAGTACTCACCGACCTGGTAGGCGAGCAGCATGCCCTTGTAGCAGACGGTGCGCGCGGACATGGTGGGCACGTAGAACTCCTTGCCGTGCCCAAGTTTGAGCGCCTGGATGGCGTGTCCCGCGCTCTTGCGGATGATGTAGAGCTTGCGCTCCAGCGCATCGGTGACGGTGATTCCCCGGCCCCGGCCGATGAACACCTGCCGGATCACCGGCTCGATGCGCCGCGCCGGCTCGGCGAGGTCGGAGTTGTCCACCGGCACGTCACGCCAGCCGAGCAGCGCCTGGCCCTCATCCTTGATCGCACGTTCGATTTCGTATTCGCATGCGAGGCGCGAGGCCGGGTCGCGCGGCAGGAACACCATGCCGACGCCGTATTGACCGACAGGCGGCAGCTTCACGCCGCGCCTGGCCAACTCCTCGCGGAAGAATTTGTCGGGAATCTGGATCAGGCAGCCCGCGCCGTCGGAGAGCTTGGGGTCCCAGCCGACCGCGCCGCGGTGCGTGAGGTTCTTCAACACCGTCAGCCCCTGCTCGACGATCGTGTGGCTCTTCTTGCCCTTGATATGCGCAACGAAGCCGACGCCACACGCATCGTGGTCGTGAGCAGGGTCATAGAGTCCCTGTGCTGGCGGCAGCTCTGGCTCGATCACGGGTGTATCCCCGAAAGAATTTTGATTACAACCAGTTACGATCAAATATGTTGCGTTGCCGCATCCACGATGGAAAACACGGCGCAGTCGGCAAGTTTACTGGCTTAAGTGGCTGGATTCAACCGGAAAACTGCTTTTCGGCGCAGGCGCCTCAGGTTTCCTCAATTGAGAATAGTCGCCGGTGTTCGAGGATCGCGTAACGGTCAGTCATGCCGGCAATATAGTCGGCAATGGCGCGTGGCGCCGAGTCGTGCGCCCGCGCCTGGAATTCGGGCGGCAGCAGCCGGATGTCGGAGGCGAGCGCGCCGAACAGGTCGACCACGACGCGGCGCGCCTTGGCGCTCATGCGCACCACACGGTAGTGGCGATACAGGTTGTCGCGCAGAAAGCGCTTGAGCGCCAGGCTCTCTTCATGGACGCGTGGGCTGAAGGCGATGAGCGGTGGCGCCCGCCGCACCGCCTCGATCGAATCGGGCGCATGGCTGCGGATATTCCGTGCGCTGGCGCGGACGAGATCGGTCACCAGGGTATCGATCATGCGCCGCACGGTTTCGTGGACCAGGCGCCGGCCCGCGAGCCGGGGATGATCCTTCAGCACCGCTTTGAGATGGCGCGCGACGATTCTCACTTCGGCGAGCTGATCCAGATTGAGCAGCCCGGAACGCAGCCCATCGTCCACGTCGTGGTTGTTATAGGCAATCTCGTCGGCCAGATTCGCGAGCTGCGCCTCGAGCGACGGCCGCCGCCGCTTGATGAACCGCTCTCCCACGTCGCCCAGCGCTCGTGCATTTCTCACCGAGCAGTGCTTCAGTATCCCCTCGCGCGCCTCGTAGGTGAGATTGAGGCCGTCGAAGGCGGCGTAGCGCTGCTCGAGAAGATCGACGACGCGCAGGCTTTGCAGGTTGTGTTCGAAGCCCCCGTACGGCCTCATGCAGTCGTTGAGCGCGTCCTGCCCGGTGTGGCCAAAGGGGGTATGGCCGAGGTCGTGGGCGAGCGCGATCGCCTCGGTGAGATCTTCGTCGAGATGCAGGCTGCGGGCGACCGACCTCGCGATCTGCGCCACCTCGAGGCTGTGGGTGAGCCGCGTGCGGAAGAGGTCGCCCTCGTGATTGACGAAGACCTGGGTTTTGTACTCAAGGCGGCGGAAGGCGGTCGAGTGGACGATGCGGTCGCGGTCGCGCTGGTATTCGCTGCGGCCTCGCGGCGGTGCCTCGCGATAGCGGCGGCCGCGCGAGTGCTGCGGCCGCGCGGCATAGGGCGCCAGCTCGCGCTCAGGCATGCACCTCGCCCGCGCCCAGCACGTCCGCAAGCGCCGCGCGCGGGACCTCGCCCGAAACGAACGCCTCGCCGATGCGCTTGAGCAGCACGAAGCGGATGTGGCCGCCCTCGACCTTTTTGTCGTGGCCCATCAGGTCCAGGTAACGCTCCAGCCCGAGCGCGGGGGCCGCCCCGCGCAGGCCGGCCGCGGCCAGGACGGCGTTTATGCGCCTGACATCATCGGCCGTGATCAATCCAAGCCGCTGTGACAGCAGCGCCGCCAGCCGCATGCCGGCGGCAACCGCCTCGCCGTGCAGCCACGCGCCGTAACCCGTCGCCGCCTCGATCGCGTGGCCGAACGTATGCCCGAAATTCAGCAGCGCGCGCGGCCCGGTTTCACGCTCGTCGAGGGCGACGATCTCGGCCTTGCTCGCGCAGCAGCGGACGATCGCGTAAGTGAGGGACTCGGGCTCGCGGCTGACGAGCCGCGCCATGTTGCGCTCCAGCCAGTCGAAAAATTCCCGGTCCCGGATCAACCCGTACTTGATGACCTCGGCCAGCCCGGCGGAGAGTTCGCGCTCGGGCAGGGTGCGGAGCGCGTCGGTGTCAGAGATCACGGCGAGCGGCTGGTGGAACGCCCCGATCATGTTCTTGCCGGCCGGGTGATTGATCGCGGTCTTGCCGCCGACCGCCGAATCGACCTGCGCGAGCAGCGTGGTCGGAACCTGGATGTAGGGCACGCCCCGCTGGTAGACCGCCGCAGCGAAGCCGGCGAGATCGCCGATCACGCCGCCTCCGAGCGCGATCAGCGCGGTGCCGCGCTCGCAGCGGTACGCAGCCAGCTCGTCGAGTATGCGGTTCAGCGTTTCCCAGTTCTTGTGCGATTCGCCGTCCGGGAGCGTGATCGTCACGACCGCCACACCGCGCGCCTCCAGCGCGCGCGCGAGCGGCGCGAGATAGAGCGGACCCACGGTGGAATTGGTCACGATGGCGGCCTTGGGCTGGCGCAGTTTCTCCACGATCAGCTCGGGGCGCGCGAACAGCCCCGGCCCGACGTGTATCGGATAACTGCGATTGCCCAGTGCCACCTCGAGCGTCCGCATGATTCCGCCTTTGATCGGCGCCGCTCAGCCGGCGCGCAGCGGCGTCTGCTCGCGCGCGCCCGCCGCCGCCGCGCGCTGCAGTAGTTGTGTTTCCAGCCGGTGCGCGAGGCTGCCCACGCTTTGCTGACCGGTATCGACGACAATATCCGCGGCGGCACGGTAGAGCGCATCGCGCTCGTCGAACAGCTGCTGCAGCCTCGCGAGGGGATCCGCGGTCTTGAGCAGCGGCCGGTTCCTGTCGTGACGGGTGCGGCCCCATAGATCCGCGGCCGCCGCCCGCAAGTAGACCACCGTTCCGTTCTCGACGAGCAGGTTGCGGTTCTCCGCGGTCAGCACCGCGCCGCCGCCGGTCGCGAGCACGATGTTCTCGCGTTTCACCAGTTCCGCCAGCGCCTTCGTTTCCCGGGCACGGAAACCGGCCTCCCCCTCGATCTCGAAGATCACCGCAACCTTGACCCCAGTCGCGCGCTCGATCTCGTGGTCGCAGTCGTAGAAGGCCTTGCCCAGGCGCCGGGCGAGCAGCCTCCCCACCGAAGTCTTGCCCGCGCCCATCAGCCCGACCAGGAAAATGTTACCGGCGATACGCGCCGTCCCCGCCGCCGTATTCCGCCCGCTGTCGCCCATGAGCTGATTCTAAACAATAAAGGCGGCCCGTAGGGCCGCCTTTATTGGGCCGGAAGCTTGCCTACTGGCGCAGCGTCATGCCTTCCTTGAGGATCCGCGGCGTAATGAAGATAAGGAGTTCACGCCGGTCGTCCCGCTTCAGCTGCTGCTTGAACAGGAACCCGACATACGGCAGATCGCCCAGCACGGGCACCTTGTTGGTGCCGGTACTCTCATCCTGGGTGTAGATGCCGCCGATCACGACGGTGCCACCGTTCTCCACCAGCACCTCGGTGTTGATCTGCTTGGTGTCCACCGCCGGGGGGTTGGTAGCCAGCGGCGACACGGAATCCTTGTTGATCTTCAGGCTCATGATCACGTTGTCGTCGGGCGTGACCTGGGGCTTGACCTTGAGCGAGAGCGTCGCCTTCTTGAATGCCACGCTGGTCGCGCCGCTCGAGGTCGCCGACTGATAGGGGATTTCCGTGCCCTGCTCGATCGTCGCCTCCACCTGATCCGAGGTGATCACGCGCGGGCTCGAGACAATCTTGCCTTTGCTGTCCGCCTGCAGCGCGCTCAATTCGAGGTCGATGAACTTCGTGCGGCTCTGGTTGAACAGGATCATCGAGAATACGCTTCCCCCCGCAGCCGGCAGGTTCACGTTGAGGTTGGCGGGGTTAAACGGAGGCACGACCCCGTCGGCGCCCGCATTCGGCGCGACGGTGCCCAGGGCGCCGCCAACGGAAACGACCGGCTGGCGGTTAGGATTGCTGATCTGGTTACCCAATCCGAAAGGCGTGCGTCCGCCCCCCTCCTCCCGGTAGCCGAGCCGCACGCCCAGGTTGCGGCTGAACGTATCGGTCGCCTCCACGATGCGGGATTCGATCATCACCTGGCGCACCGGCACGTCGACCTTGCGCAGCAGCTTCCTGACGTCCTCCAGCCGCGACGGCGTGTCCTGCACGAAGATCGTGTTGGTGCGGGCGTCGACCACGGCGCTGCCGCGCTTGGACAGGATGCGCTGGTTCGCATCGGACAGCAGCTTCTGGAACGAATCCGCCTTCTGGTAGTTCAACTGGAAGCTCTCGGTGCGGGTCGGCTCGAGATCGCTGATCTGCGCCTGCGCTTCGAGCGCCAGCTTTTCGCGCGTGGCCAGCTCGTCGCGCGGGGCGATCCACACCACGTTGCCGGACTTGCGCATGTCGAGGCCCTTGCTCTGCAGAATGATGTCGAGTGCCTGGTCCCACGGCACATCCTTCAGCCGCAGCGTCAGGTTGCCGCCCACCGTGTCGCTGGTGATGATGTTGAGGCCGGTGAAATCGGCGATCACCTGCAGCACCGCCCGCACCTCGACGTTCTGGAAGTTGAGCGAGAGCTTCTCGCCGACATAACCCCCGCCCCGCGCGATGCGGTCCTCCGACGACTGCGGTTTCACTTCCACGATGAACCGGTTGTCGGACTGGTAGGCGGTGTGCTCCCACGCGCCGCGCGGCTCGATCACGACCCGCGCATTGTTGCCCTGAGCGAACGCATCTATGGTCTGCACTGCCGTTCCGAAATCGGTCACGTCGAGACGCCGCTGGAGGTTCCGCGGCAGCGCGGCGTTGATGAACTCGATGACGATGGTCTTGCCCTGGAGCTTGAGGTCGATGCCCACGCCGCTGTCGGACAGGTCCACCACCACGCGTCCTTCCCCCGCATTGCCGCGGCGGAAGTCGATATCGCGCAGCGCGTGGCGCCGGTCTCCCGGCTGCGCCTCGGCAAAGTGGGTGGTGGCGCCGCCCGAGCTGGCCGCCGCCGCCGCGCCCTGCAGCGTGATGAGCAACGCCCGCCCGTCGATCTGGGTGTCATAGCTGGCGACGCGCGAGAGATTGAGCACGAGGCGCGTGCGGTCGCCCGCCTGGACCACATTGATGCTGCGCAGGTCGCCTTCACCCACTTCCTGGGTGCTGCGGCCGAGCGCGCTGGCGGTGTTGGGGAAATCGAATGCGATGCGCGGCGGATTGTTCACGGTGAACCCGGCCGGGGCGCTCGCCGGCGCCTGTTTCAGCGTCACCTTGACGACCACCTTGCCGCCGGTAGCGGGCGACACGTTGATCGCTTCGATGCTGTTTGCCTGGGCGTGGAGCGCCATACTCGCCGTGGCGAGCACCAGCGCCAGCGCCCCGCGCAGAACCGACGAAAAAAAGTTGACTGTAGGCTTCATAGTCTGACCTCCCGTTATTCCTGCAGCAGCAGCGTTCGTTCTTCCTCTTTCCACTCGTTGCCGCTGTCCTGAACCAGTTCTTTCAGCTTGAGCGTTGCTTCGTCGATGTCGATGACGCGCCCGAAATTCTGCCCCATGAAGTCCCCGGTCTTGACCCGGTACAGGTTGTTGTCCGGAGTCTTGATCAGCGCGTAAATGTCCTTCTTCTGCTGCAGCGTGCCCACCATCTTGAGGGTTTCCAGAGAGAAGGCCTCGAGCGGCCCCTTGACGTGGTCTTTCGGGGGCTGGAGCGCGCCAGCCACGCTGGAAGCCTTGGGCGGCTCGATCTTGCGCGGCACGAACGGGTCGAGGAGGTCGAATGCGGCGTACTCGTAGGGCTCGTACGGCCGCACCTCCGGCAGCGGTGGTATGCGCCCGCGCGGCATGTTGTCCGATTCCTTGACGAATTGGCGCACTTCGTCCAGGTGCCGCTCGCTGCTGCACCCCGTGAGCGCAAGGCAGGACAGCGTGGTCATGAGGAGCGCGCGGCGCATCATTTCTTCTTCGCCGGCGCGGTGGACTTGCGTTGTTGCGCGACCTCGTCGTCATCCAGGTAGCGGTAGGTCCTGGCGATCGCGTCGAGCGAGAGTCCCGCCCCCTTCGCGCCGCTGGCGACGAGGCCGATATTGTTGAGCGTGACGATTCGCGACAGCTTGCTGATATCGCTCGCGAATGCCCCGAGATCGTGGTAGCTGCCGGTGACCTTGATCGTGATGGGCAACTCAGCGTAGAAATCGCGCCGGGACTCGCCGCCCGCCGGCCGGAACAGCTCGAATTGCAGACCGCGTCCCAGGCCAGCCTGGTTGATGTCGGTCAGAAGAGCATCCATCTCGGACTTGCCGGGCAGTTGCTTGAGCAGGGCGCCGAACTGCTTTTCGATATCTTCCAGCTGTTTTTGGTAGGCCGGCAGGTTGATCGCCTCGGCTTTTTTCGTGAGAAAGGTCTTGCGCAGCCCTTCCTCTTTCCTGACTTCAGTATCGATGCGGTTGAGCTGCTCCTCCCAGTCGAGGAAGTAGCTCGCCACGACGCTCAGCACCAGCACCACCAGCAGCACCACGAGCTTCGGCAGTATCGGCCAACTGCCGATCTTCTTCGGATCGAGCCGCTTCAGATCATCAAGTGTCATAGCCATGGCGCATCACCGTTTTGCTGTCGGTTACTTCTTGCCGTCCTGGGCCGCGGCGCGCGTGATAAAAATGCTCATGTTGAACTCGTTCATACGCTGCCCGCCCAACGACGCCGTCTTGATCTCGATCAACCCGGGGCGCTCCAGATGCGGCGAGGATTCGAGATTGCGCATGAGCGTGGACACCCGCGCCTGGGACTGGGTGTAACCGGTGATCGTGACCCGCCTGTCGGCCTGCTTGATGCTCTTCAGGAAGACACCGTCGGGTAGCTGCCGCGCCAGTTGATCCATCAGGTGCACCACTTCGGAGCGGGTGCTCTGCAGGGTTTCGACCACGCGCTTGCGCGCGAGCAGCGCCGCGGTCTGATCCTTCAGCTTCTGGATTTCGGCAATCTGCTTGTCGAGCTTTACGGTTTCGTCCAGGAGGTACTGGTTGCGACCCATCTGATTGTTGAGCTGGTCGTCCAGCGTCACGTGCACGGCCCCCCAGATCGCGACGCCGATGACGACCACGACGCCGAGCATGATGAAGAACTGCTGCTGCTGTTGCTTGCGCCGGATCTCGCGATGCGGCAGGAGGTTGATGCGGATCATGTGTCAAACCTCCGCATCGCCAGCCCGCACGCCACCATCAGGGACGGCGCATCCTGGGTCAGCGATCGTGCTTTGATCTTCGTGGACAGCGCCATGTTGATGAAGGGATTCGCCACGATCGCGTTGACTTGAACGCGCTTCGCGACCGCTTCGTCGACGCCCGGGATCGCGGCGCAGCCTCCCGAGAGGACGATGTGATGGATCTGCGTATGCTGGGTGGACGTGAAGAAGAACTGCAACGCGCGCGCGACCTCCAGGCCGAGCATGTCCATGAACGGCTGCAGCACGTCGGTCTCGTAGTTCTCCGGCAGCCCGCCGGCTCGCTTGGCGGCCTCCGCTTCCTCGGGGCTCAACCCGAATCGGTTCTGGATTTCCTGGGTGAGCTGGTTGCCGCCGAACGGCTGCTCGCGCATGTAGATCGACTGATCATTGCGCAGCACGTTGACCGCCATGATCGAGGCGCCCACGTCCACGATGGCGATGTTCTGATCCTTGCCCTTGTCGGTGAACTGGCTCTCGATCAGCTCGAATGCGGTTTGAGCGGCGAATACATCCACGTCCATCACCGCCGCCTTCAATCCCGCGGCCTCGGCGACCGCCACCCGGTCGATGATCTTGTCCTTGCGCGAGGCGGCGATCAGCACCTCGACGTCTTCCGGGCTGTTCGGCGCCGCGCCCAGCACCTGGAAATCGAGGTTGACCTCGTCCAGGGCGAACGGGATGTACTGATTGGCCTCGGTTTCGACCTGCAGTTCGAGGTCTTCCTCGGTCTGCCCGGCCGGAACGAGTATCTTCTTGCTGATGACTGCGGCATTGGGCAGCGCCATCGCGAGGTTCTTGATGTTGCTCCCGAGCCGCTTGTGGCAGCGCTTGACGGCATCGCTCACCGCGTCGAGATTGTTGATATTGCCTTCCACGACGGAGTCCTTGGGCAGCGGCTCGATGGCGTAGCGCTCGACCCGATACATGCCCTTTCCGGCGCTCTCGATCTCCACCATCTTGATCGCCGAGGAACTGATGTCGGAACCGATCAACGGCGGCATCTTGGCCTTGAACAGGCCCTCGATCGCGTCGAAGTTCAGGCTAAATTTTCCTTTGAGCATAGGTCAATGGGGAGACTATCCCACAGTTTACATTAAATGCTAGCAACAACTATCTTGGATGTAAAGCCTTTTCCTGTGATTTTTTTGTTTATGGGGAACCCCGCCTATAATACGGGGCACTCAATATAACTTACTCCACCGCATTTTGCTGTGGCACCCGTTCGATAACCAACCCGCCTGCATGCACAGTGTTGTAATAACGCAACAAAATCACTTTAACACATTGATTTAATGTCTATTCGCTGGCTGACCTTTCCCCTAGTGTTGTTGCTTTCCGGCCTCTTGGCAGGGGTCATGCTCGTGGCATTTGCCGCCGCGCTGGTGTATCCCGGCTTGCCATCGCTCGACGCGCTCACGGACTACCAGCCCAAGATCCCGCTGCGCGTCTACAGCGCCGATGGCAAGTTGATCGGGGAATTCGGTGAGGAGCGCCGCGCCGTGGTGAGAATTCAGGACGTTCCCAAGCCCATGGTCGACGCCATACTCGCCGCGGAGGACGAGCGTTTCTACCAGCACGGTGGCGTCGACTACGTGGGCGTGGCGCGCGCCGCGCTGTCCAATTTTCTCTCCGGCGGTGTGCGCCAGGGGGCCTCCACCATCACCATGCAGGTCGCGCGCAACTTCTTCCTGTCAAAGGAAAAGACACTTACCCGCAAATTCAACGAGATGCTGCTGGCGTTCAAGATCGAAGCCAACCTCAGCAAGGCCCAGATCCTCGAACTCTATGTCAACCAGATCTATCTCGGGCACCGGGCCTACGGGTTTGCCGCGGCCGCACAGATCTACTTTGGCAAACGGCTGCCCGAGCTGACGCTCGCAGAGTCCGCGCTGCTCGCGGGGTTACCCAAGGCGCCGTCGCGTTTCAACCCGATCACCAATCCCAAGCGCGCGAAGTTCCGGCAGCAGTATGTGCTGCGCCGCATGCGCGAGCTGCAGCTCATTTCCGAGGAGGCGTTCGCGGCGGCAGACCAGCAGCCGGTCGTGGTGAAAAAGGAGATCAACGAGTACCCGGTGCATGCCGAGCATTTTGCGGAAATGGTGCGCCAGGCCCTCTACGATCGCTATCAGGAAGACACTTATGCCAAGGGCTTGCGCGTCTATACCACGCTGCTGACCTCGCACCAGGAAGCGGCTTATATGGCATTGCGCCGCGGCGTGCAGGAGTATGACCGCCGTCACGGCTACCGCGGGCCCGAGAGCTATGTCGAGCTCCCGGACAAGTTGACCGACGAGGCGCTGGAGGATGCGCTGCAGGACGCGGCTGACAGCGACGACATGCACGCGGCCGTGGTGGCGGAAGCCAATCCCACGCGGGTCAAGGCGTACCGCAAAGGCGGGGAGTGGGTGGAGATCAAGGAAGACGGACTCAAGTTCGCGGCCCGCAGGCTGGGCGACAAGGTCAACCCCGGCCAGCGCATCCGCCGCGGCGCCATCATCCGCGTGCAGAAGGACGAAAAGAAGCGCTGGCAGATCACGCAGCTGCCCGCGGTCGAGTCCTCGCTCGTCGCGCTCGATCCGCGCGACGGCGCGATACGGGCGCTGGTCGGGGGCTATGACTTCAGCCGCAACCAGTTCAACCACGTGACGCAGGCGCTGCGCCAGCCGGGCTCGAGCTTCAAGCCCTTTATCTATTCGGCCGCGCTCGAGAAGGGCTTTACCCCGGCAACGGTCGTCAACGACGCACCGCTCACGTTCACTGCCGCGGAGACCGGCTCGGAGCCGTGGGAGCCGAAGAACTTCGACGGCAAGTTCGAGGGACCGATGCGCCTGCGCACGGCGCTCGTCAAGTCGAAGAACCTGGTGTCGGTGCGCATCCTGCAGGCGATTTCACCGCAGTATGCCCAGGACTATGTGGCGCGCTTCGGTTTCGATCCCAAGTTGCACCCTCCGTACCTGACGATGGCGCTCGGCGCGGGCAACGTGACACCGATGCAGATGGCCGCTGCCTACTCGATTTTCGCCAATGGCGGCCACCGCATTGCGCCGTATTTCATCGAGCGCGTGGAAGACGCGCGCGGCAATGTGCTGGTCACGGCGCAGCCCGCCGCGGCGGGTTCCGGGGCGGAACGCGTCATCGACGCCCGCAATGCTTTCATCATGAGCAGCATCCTGCGCGACGTGGTGCGCATGGGGACCGGCGCGCGCGCGATGAAGCTCGGGCGGGGCGACCTCGCCGGCAAGACCGGCACCACCAATGAATTCGTGGACGCCTGGTTCTGCGGCTTCAACGCCGGCCTCGCCGCGGTGGCGTGGATCGGGTTCGATACGCCGCAGACGCTCGGGCGCAACGAGACCGGCGCGCAGGCGGCGCTGCCGATCTGGATGGGTTACATGGGCGCGGCGCTGAAAGGGGTGCCTGAGCAGCCGCTTGCGCCGCCGGCCGGCATCGTCGCGATGAACGTGAATCCGGACACGGGGCTGCGCGTCGCGGAGGGCGGTCTCGTCGATTATTTCTATCATGAGTTTTCGCCGCCCGCGCAAGAAACGCTGGTCGGCGGCGTGATGGGCGGCGATCGCCCGCGGGAAGAAGTGCGCAACCAGCTGTTCTGAGCCAACCATGCCCCGGGATCCCGGCCGCAATGACCGGCGCAGCCGCATCGCGCATCTCGCCGCGCGGCTGATGGCCGAGGACGGCATCGAGGACTACGCTCTCGCCAAGCGCAAGGCCGCGCGCCAGGCCGGGGCGCCGGACACGCGCGAGCTGCCGACCAATGACGAGATCGACGCCGAGCTGAAGACCTATCAGCAGATCTACCACCGGGAAGAACATGGCAACCGGCTGCGTGAATTGCGCGAGATTGCCCTGCGGGCGATGCGGGAACTGGCCCAATTCGATCCGCATCTGACCGGCTCGGTGCTGAACGGCAACGCGGGCAAGTACGCCGACATCAACCTGCAGCTCTACACCGATAACGCCAAGGCGGTCGAGCTCTTTCTCATTGACCGGGGCATCCCGTATCATGCCGCGCAGAGTCGGCTCTATGCCGGCGCCGACCCCCAGACCGTGCCGGTTTACACGGTGGTCGACGACGGAACCGAGATCGAGCTAACCGTGCTCGCAACACGGGACCTGCGCGGTCCGGTGAGGACCAGCCTCGAAGGAAAGGCGATCGAGCGCGCCAGGCTGCCGGCAGTCGAGCAGTTGCTGGCGCAGATTTGAGCCCGCCCGCCCGCCCGGGCTGAAGCGTGGTTGATCAGCGGGCTGCTTTCAGCCAGGTCGCGGCCTCGAACGCGTAATACGTGAGTATGCCGTCGGCGCCGGCGCGCTTGAAGGCGGTGAGGATTTCCATCACGCACGGCCGCTCCTCCAGCCAGCCGCGGGCGCAGGCCGCCTTCAGCATCGCGTATTCGCCGCTCACGTGGTAGACGAAGGTGGGCGCCCTGAACTCGTCCTTCACCCGGCGCACGATGTCCAGATAAGGGAGCCCCGGTTTGACCATCACCATGTCCGCTCCTTCCTCGAGATCCAGGCCGACTTCCCACAGCGCTTCGTCGCTGTTGGCGTAGTCCATCTGGTAGGTGTGCTTGTTGCCGCGCCCCAGGTTTTTGGCGGAACCCACCGCGTCGCGAAACGGGCCGTAAAATCCCGACGCGTACTTCGCGGAATAGGCGAGGATGCGGGTGTGGATGAATTTCTGCTTGTCGAGCGCGGCGCGGATCGCGCCGACGCGTCCGTCCATCATGTCGGACGGCGCCACGACGTCCACACCGGCCGCAGCGCAGGCGAGCGCCTGCTTTTCCAGCACGGCGATCGTCTCGTCGTTGAGCACGTAACCGTCGCGGTCGATCACCCCGTCCTGGCCGTGCGTGGTGTAGGGGTCGAGCGCGGCGTCCGCGACGATGCCGAGTTCGGGAAAGCGCCGCTTCAGCGCCGATGCCGCGCGCGGCACGAGACCCTTGGGGTTGGCCGCTTCGCGCCCATCCGGCGTCTTGAGTTCAGGCGCAATCATGGGGAAGACCGCCAACGCGGGCAGGCCGAGCTTCACGCACTGCTCGGCGTGCGCCAGCAGCCGGTCCACGGTATAGCGCCGGACGCCGGGCAGGGACGGCACCGGTTCGACGCGGTTCCGCCCTTCAATCACGAACACCGGATAGATCAGGTCATCCGTGGTGAGCCGGTGCTCGCGCCGCAGCCGTCGCGAGAACTCGTCGCGCCGCATCCGGCGCATGCGGCGCCGGGGAAAGCTGCCGAGAATTCTCATCTACTAACCTTTTGAAGAGCCATGACATTTTTGTGCGGCGGGCGGGGAACTCCTGGTTATTATAGCCGTCTTATTTTGCAGACGATGCTGAATCGTCTCCCGCTTCACCTCCCTGAGCGGGTGCCTTAATCCTAGTTAAGGCTTTTGCCCCCGGTTTTACTCCCCTTTAACCGGGGGTTTTTTATTTTCCGAAGCGCCGCGGGCTTGCACCGCGCCTGGCGCGCGGATCGGCCGGTGATTGCGTCCTAGGTTATTGTTATTCAGCCGGAAACTGGCGCACGCCCAAGGGCTTGGCTACAATACGCCTTCCATTCGATAGCACGCGGTAAACAGAAGGCACTTCCCCGCATGAATTTCCGCTGGCCGATCACGCTGCTTGCCGGGTTGCTCATGACGTCTGCCGCCGCGGCCCAGGGCTCGCCGAAGGCGGACGACTTGTCGAAAGGGCAGCAGATCGCGAGCCAGGTATGCGCGGCGTGCCATGCCGCCGACGGCAACAGCACTCAGGCCGCCAATCCTGTGCTCGCCGGCCAGCACGCCGAATATACCTTGAAGCAGCTCCAGAATTTCAGGCCACAGGGCGGCAAGCCGGCGGAGCGGCCGAATCCGGTGATGGCGGGGATGGTGGCGAGTCTGTCGACCGATGACATGCGCAACCTCGCTGCCTATTTCGAAACCCAGAAGCCCAAGCTCAGGGCGGCCCGTGATCCGGCGCTGGTCAAGGTCGGGCAGGCGATTTACCGCGGTGGCGTACTATCCAGGAACGTGGCGGCGTGCACGGCATGTCATGGTCCCGACGGCGCTGGCGTGCCGGCCCAGTTCCCGCGGCTCGCGGGGCAGTTTTCCGAGTACGTTGCGGCGCAGTTGCGGGCGTTTCGCTCCGGCGAACGCGCCAACGATCCCAATCGCACCATGCGCGCCGTGGCCGAGAAGCTCTCGGATCGGGAAATCGCGGCGGTCTCGGAATACATTTCCGGGCTGCGCTAGACTCCGCCCGGCCTGCGGCGGCACGCCGCCCGCGTCAGGCGCGGAGTTCAGCGATCACCCGGGCGGCCGCGGCGACGGTCTTGTCGATCTCGGCGGCGCCGTGCGCCGACGAAACGAAGCCGGCCTCGTACGGAGAGGGCGCGAAGTACACCCCCGCGGCGAGCATCGCGTGGAAAAAACGGTTGAACGCTTCCTTGTCGCACTGCAGGACCTCGGCGTAGCTTGCGGGCGGGGTCTCGCGAAAATAAATTCCAAACATGCCGCCGACGCTCGCCGCGGCGAGTGGCACCCCGTGCTGCTGCGCGCAGCGCGCCAGGCCCTCGCATAGCGCACGCGCGGTTGCCGCCAGCCGGTCGAAAAATCCGGGCGCCTGGATGAGCTTGAGCGTCGCCAGCCCCGCGGCAACCGCGACCGGATTCCCGGAGAGCGTGCCGGCCTGATAGACGGGACCCAGGGGCGCGATCGCCTTCATGATGTCGCGCCGGCCGCCGAAGGCACCCACGGGCATGCCGCCGCCCATCACCTTGCCGAGCGTGGTGAGGTCGGGCTGGATGCCGTAGAGCGCCTGGGCGCCGCCCAGGGCGACGCGGAAGCCGGTCATGACCTCGTCGAAAATCAGCACGGCGCCGTAGCGCGTGCAGAGGCCACGCAAGGTCTCGAGAAAGCCGGGACGCGGCGCGACCAGGTTCATGTTGCCGGCAACCGGCTCCACGATCACCGCGGCGATGGCGGCGCCTTCGCGCTCGAAGGCCCGTTCCAATGCGATCTCGTTGTTATATTCGAGCACCAGGGTGTGGGCCGCGGTTGATTCGGGGACGCCGGCCGAGGACGGCTGGCCGAACGTGAGCGCGCCGGATCCTGCCTTGACCAGCAGCGCGTCGGCGTGGCCGTGGTAGCAGCCCTCGAATTTCACGATCTTGTCCCGACCGGTGTGGCCGCGTGCAAGGCGGATCGCGCTCATCGTCGCCTCGGTTCCCGAGGACACGAGACGGACCTGCTCGAGCGACGGCACGAGCCGGCACAGCAGCTCCGCCATCTCGACTTCCTGCTCGGTGGGCGCGCCGAACGACAGGCCGCGCGCGGCTGCCTGCTCGACCGCCTTCACCACCTCGGGATGGGCGTGACCGACGATGAGGGGACCCCACGAGCCGACGTAGTCGATGTAGGCCCGGCCGTCGGCGTCCCACACCCGCGCGCCCTTGCCGCGCTGGATGAAGAGCGGCGTGCCGCCCACCGAGCGAAACGCCCGCACCGGCGAATTGACGCCGGCTGGAATGCAAAGCTGGGCGCGCTGGAACAGTTTCTGGCTGCGCTTCATGGCGGGTTGAATGGTATCAACTCCGGGGAAAGAGCGCGTCGAATAGCCGGGCCGCGGCACGGATGTCGGGCACCCCGAATACCGCCGAGATGACCGCAACGCCATCGGCGCCGGCCGCGATGAGTTGCGGCGCGTTGTCGGGTGTGATGCCTCCGATCGCCACCACCGGCAGCGCCAGCCGCTGTTTCGCCTCTTGCAGCAACGCGAGCGGGGCACGCACCGCCCCGGGTTTGACGCTGGACGGGAAGAAACCGCCGAAAGCAACGTAGTCCGCGCCGTCGCGCGCGGCGGCGAGCGCATTGTCGAGCCGGTTGTAGCAGGACGCGCCCAGCAGCTTGCCGGGACCGAGTCTCAAACGCGCGGCGGCGAGCGCGCCATCCCCGGAACCCAGATGCAGTCCATCGGCATCCAGTTCGGCCGCGAGGTCGAGATCGTCGTTGATGATGAGCGGAACGCGGCGTTCCCGGCACCGCGCGAGGAGGGCACGCCCCTGCTCGAGCCGCAACGCCGCGCCCGCGGACTTGTTGCGATACTGCAGCACGCGCGCGCCGCCCGCCAGCGCCGCCTCGACCTTCGCCAGCAGCTCGGCGGTATCGGCGAGGTCGGGCGTGACGGCGTAAAGTCCGGAGATCCTGGGCTTCACGCCTCGCCGCTGCCGCCGCCAGCCCGCTCCTCATCGCGCGCCCAGAACAGCCGGTCCGGAATGTGCTGTCCCATGCCGGGACGAAACGCCGCCTTCAGCGTCTGCCAGGTGTACTCCTGGGCATCCTTCACCGCGTCGCTCACCTCGAGCCCGTTGGCGATGGTGGCCGCAATCGCGGAGGCGAGCGTGCAGCCCGAGCCGTGGTAGGCGCCGGGCAGGCGCTGCCACGAATCGCTGCGCACCACGCCGTTCTGCGCGTAGAGGGTGTTGACGACCTCGGTGGTGTTCTCGTGCGTGCCGGTGACGAGGACGTACTCGCAGCCGGTCGCGATGATCCGCCGCGCGCACTCGGCGAGCGGCGGACCATCGCCTTCCTCGCCTTCCTCGGCGGCGAGCCGCCGCGCCTCCAGGCTGTTGGGGGTCAATATGGTGGTCTGGGGAATCAGCAGCTCGCGCAGCGCGCCCACCATCTCCTCGGTAACGAGCTCGTCGCCGCGGCCCGAGGCGAGCACCGGGTCGAGCACCAGCGGCACCTCGGGGTAGTCGGACACCACTTCCGCGATCGCAGCGATCTGCTCGAGGTTGCCCAGCAGCCCGACTTTGAAGGCGGCGACCGGCATGTCCTCCAGAACGCAGCGCGCCTGGTCGATGACCCATTCGGCATCGATGGGGCTGACGTCGTCCACGCCCATGGTGTCCTGGATGGTGACGGCGGTCACCACCGAGAGCGGATGGCAACCCATGCTCGTCAACGTCATGATGTCCGCCTGCAGCCCTGCGCCGCCGCTCGGATCGGTCGCGGCAAACACCAGGACAATGGGCGGCAGGTCGGGCATGCGTTGGGGAGAAGGAACCCGCGCGATTGGTCGCGGGCGGGGCGATTGGATAGAATTGAATTCTAGCTTAAATCGGATGAGGGCATGAGCACGGCTGACACCCATGTTTACAAAACGTACATGTGCCTGATCTGCGGTTTCCTCTACGATGAAGCGGCTGGACTGCCCGAGGAGGGTATCGCGCCGGGAACACGCTGGGAAGACGTGCCGCCGAACTGGACCTGCCCGGAATGCGGCGCGCGCAAGGAGGATTTCGAGATGGTGGAGGTCTAGAAGCGCATGCGCCTGTTGCACACCATGATCCGCGTCGGCGACCTGCAGCGCGCGATCGATTTCTACACCCAGGTGCTCGGCATGCGGCTGCTGCGCAAGACCGATTACCCGGGCGGCCGTTTCACCAACGCCTTCGTCGGCTACGACGAGGAGTCGAAGGCGGCGGTGCTCGAGCTCACGCACAACTGGGACACGAAGTCCTACGACCTGGGCAGCGGCTACGGCCACGTGGCGATCGAGGTCGAGGATGCCTACCGGGCGTGCGCCGACGTGAAAGCGCGCGGCGGCAAGGTCACGCGCGAGGCCGGGCCCATGAAGCACGGCACTACGGTGATCGCCTTCGTCGAGGACCCCGACGGCTACAAGATCGAGCTGATCCAGCGCAAGACCGGCTAGGGCTTTGCAGGCGCTGCGGCCGGCGACAGGGTGGCGGCGTCCGCCAGCCGCACGAAGTCCGCAATGCTCAAATCCTGCGCGCGCAGGCCGCCATCCATGCCGAGCCGCTCGAAGTCCCCGGCCGTGAAATAGCCCCCCAGCGCGTTGCGCAGGATCTTGCGGCGCTGGGAAAACGCGGCGGCGACGATCTTGCCGAGGCAGCGTTCGTCGCGCGCGGTATGCGGCAGGCGCGCGAACGGCGCCAACCGCACCACCGCCGACTCGACCCTGGGCGCGGGCCGGAACGCGCCCGCCGGCACCTCGAGGACGCGTTCCATCTCGAAACGGTACTGGAGCATCACCGACAGACGCCCGTACTCGGCGGTGGAGGGCGTGGCGACCATGCGCGCCACCACTTCCTTCTGCAGCATGACGTGGATATCCCGGATCGCGCCGGCGTGCCGCGCGAGGTGGAACAGCAGCGGCGTGGAAATGTTGTACGGAAGATTCCCGACCACGCGCAACCACGCGCCCAGCGCGCTGAAGTCGAACCGGAGGGCATCGCCTTCGTGCACCGTCACGCGCGCTGGTGGAAACGCGGTCCGCAGGCGCGCGGTGATGTCACGGTCGATCTCGACGACGTGCAGGTGATCGAGCCGCGCGGCGAGCGGCCGGGTAAGCGCCCCGAGTCCCGGACCGATTTCCACCATGAGATCGCGGGATTGCGGCGCGACGGCGGCGACGATGGCGGCGATGACGGCGTCGTCGACCAGGAAGTTCTGGCCGAAACGCTTGCGGGGGACATGACGCATGAGGCCGTCCGCCGCCGCTGGTCAAGCTGCCCGCTGTTTCCGGCCGCGGCCGCGCGCGGCGAGCGCCGCCGCGAGCTTGATCGCCTCGATCAGGCTGCCGACCTCCGCCCGCCCGGTAGCGGCGAGATCGAGCGCGGTGCCGTGGTCGACCGAGGTGCGGATGATGGGCAGGCCGAGCGTGACGTTCACGCCGGCGCCGAAGCTTGCGTACTTGAGCACCGGCAGCCCCTGGTCGTGGTACATCGCGAGCACGCAATCGCACGCCGCGAGCCGCCTGCGGTTGAACAGGGTGTCCGCGGGCAGCGGCCCCTCGAGATCGAACCCCGCGCGGCGCAGCTTCGCAAGCACCGGGGCGATGATCTCGGTCTCCTCGCTTCCCAGGAAACCGGATTCCCCGGCATGGGGATTCAAGCCTGCGACGAGGATGCGCGGACGGGGGAGCGCGAAGCGCGTGGCGAGGTCGTGCCGCAGCACGCGCAAGGTCTGCTCCAGGCTCTCGCGCGTGATGTGGCGCGCGACATCCTTCAGGGCGAGGTGAGTGGTGGCGAGAGCGACCCGCATGCCGCCGCCCACGAGCATCATCACCACGTGCCGCGCGCCGGTGTGCGCGGCGAGAAATTCGGTGTGGCCGGTGAACGCGATGCCGGCCGAGAGGATGACGCTCTTGTGCAGCGGTGCCGTGACCATCGCGGCGTAGACGCCATCGCGGCAGCCGTCGGCGGCGGCCTCCAGCGTGCGCAGCACGTAGCGGCTGTTGGCGGGATCGAGCCGTCCCGGCACGGCTGGGCGCGCGAGCGGCTGGTGATGCACCCAGAGCGTGCCGGCGCGAGGCTTCGCCGGGGCCGGCGGGAATTCCGCCAGCCGGAGTGGCACGCGCAGCCGGCGCGCGCGCTCCGCGATCAACTCCCGGTCGGCCACCACCACGATGCGCGCCGGCAGGCGCCGGCTCGCAAGCGCGATGCACAGGTCGGGCCCGATACCGGCAGGCTCGCCCGCCGTGACCGCGATCAACGGCGGCACTAGCGCTCCTCGAGGCGGTACTCGATGTAGGCCCGGTCGCGCAGCTGCCGCACCCACTCCTGGTAGGACTCGTCGGACTTGCGCGCGCGCAGGATGCGCCGCGCCTCCAGCCGCTGGCGCTCGCGCGACATGTCCTCGTTGCGGCGCTCCAGCACCTGGATGAGGTGCCAGCCGAAGGGGGTCTTCACCGGCTCGCTGACCGCTCCCGGTGCGAGCGCGTCCATGGCGCGCTCGAATTCGGGCACGGTGTCGCCCGGCGACAGCCACCCGAGATCGCCGCCCCGGACATTGCTCGCGTCCTCGGAATGCCCGCGCGCCAAGTCCGCGAAGTCGCCCTTGTTGTCGAGGCGTTCCTTGAGGCTCACCAGCCGGCGCCGCGCCTCGGCTTCCGGGACCAGTTCGTTGGCCTTCATCAAGATGTGCCGTGCGTGGGTCTGGCGCACGATTACCGGGGCGGTCGAGCCGCGGCGCTCGTTCAGCTTCAGGATGTGAAAGCCGTTGGAACTGCGCAATGCGGGGGTAATGGCCCCGACCGCCAAGGATTTCAACGCATCCATGAACAGGGTCGGCAAGCGGTCGGCGTCGCGCCAGCCCATGGAGCCGCCCTGCAGGGCGTCCGGCGCCTCGGAAAAGGCTGCTGCGACCTGCCGGAAATCGGCGCCCGACTTGAGTTGCTCGAGCGCCCGCTCGATGCGGGCGCGGCGGGCCTGGATCTGCTCCGGGCTGGCGTTCTCGGGCACGGTCACCAGGATATGCGAGAGGTTGAACTCGTCGCCGCGCCCCGCTTGCGCTTGCTGGGTGCCGATGAAGTTGTCGATTTCGCTTTCCGCCACCACGATCCGGTTGTCGACCTCGCGCTCCCGCAGCCGCGTCACGATGATCCGCGACCGGATGTCCTCGCGAAACTTGGAGTAGGGAATGCCGTCCTTTTCGATCACGGCGCGCAGCTGCGCCGGGGTGAGCTGGTTCTCCCGCGCGATGCGCTCCACCGCGCGGTCAAGCTCGGCATCATCCACGCGCAGTCCCGTCTCTCTGGCGAGGTGCAACTGCGCGCGGTCGGTGATCATGTGATCGAGAACCTGCCGTTCCAGCGCCGCCGACGGCGGGAGCGGCGCGCCCTGCTGTTTCAGTTGCATGGCCGCGAGACGGACACGCTCGTCGAGGTCGCCGCGCGTAATCACCTGGTCGTTCACCACGGCCACGATGCGGTCGAGCACGATCACCTTGCGCGGCTGCGCCAGCGCCGGCGGCAGCGCCAGAACGAGGGCCAGCGCGACGGCCCACGCCGGCGCCTGCAAGACGAGGGCGTGGCGCGATGCGCGCGCGCGATCAGTAATAATACGGCGAGCGCGATTCATTTTGCCTCTCCGCACGGGGATCGAGCCTGGCATAGCCGCCGATATTGCGTTTCAGGGTTTCCAGCGGGTTAGAGCCGATCCGCGAAACACCGTTCAATTCGAGTTGCACGAACAAGGTGGTCGACGCCTGCTGGGTGGCCGTGGCGAAGCGGTGCGCCACGACGCGCAGCACCCAGCAATCGCCGTTGTATTCCGCGCCGACCAGTCCCTCGAGCGTGCGGTTCTCGCGCAGCGAATAGTTCCAGCGCGCGAGCCCGGTCCAGCCTTGTCCAACCGGCCACTGCGTCGAGACATCCGTCTGGCGCAGCGCGTTGAGCGTCTCGCGGTAGCTCAGGTTGAGCACCCGTCCCGGTCGCGGCAGATAACGCGTGCCGACGTTGAATTTCTGCGTCTGCGAGAAGTCGGTGCTGTACTGCCAGCCCGCGTCCAGGGTCCAGCTCGGCGCGACGGCGCCGGAAAACGCCGCGAGCAGATCCGAGCTGGAACTGGTGCGCACCGGCGCGCCGGGCAGGGTGACGCGCTGAGTCGCAAAATAGAAACGTTGCGCGAGCCCGGCGCGCAGCCGTTCGGACCCGGTGTCGGCGCCGATGAGGCGCGAGGTGACGCCGAGCGTCACCTGATTGGCGTCGTTGATCCGGTCCCAGCCGGAGAACTGGTTCTCGGAATAAATGGTGGCGAAATTGATGTCCTGCTGGCCACTGTCGAATACCGGTATCCGGCTCTGGTCGCGGAACGGAATGTAGACATAGTAGAGCCGCGGCTCCAGGGTCTGCACGAAAGCCGTGCCGCCGATGGCGGCCGGCCGCTCGAACACGACGCTGCCGTCGGTGGTGAAGACCGGCAGCGTGCGCGTCTGGTCGGGCAGGCCCGCGGCGCTCGGATCGAGGGCGTAGTGGGTAACGTTGAGGCCGAGCTTGGGCGTGATCTGGGCGTAGGCGGTCTGCAATGGCAGGCTCAGGCTCGGATACGCCAGTGTGCGGCGGCCGTTCACCAGGCTCGGATGATCGAAGCCCACGTACTGGCCCACGAAATCGAAATCCGAATGCAGCACATCCTGGCGCGTCGCCGAGAGCGTCAGCTGCGGCTGGCGGTTATAGGGCGGCGTGATCAGCGCCTGCGGGTCGGCCTGGAGTGTCTGCCAGCGCTGCACCAGGCCGTTGAAGGTGTACGCGCCGGTTCCGGCCCAGACGCCAGTGCGGCCGAGAACGCCCTCGCGCGGCAGCAGCACCCGGGACGTGGCGGCGATCTGGGTGGACAGGTCGGTGAAATAGGTGTCGTCCGAGACCTTCTGGAGGTTCAGCCTGCCGTACCAGCCGTTTGGCAGCGTGTGGTCGTGGCGGATGAAGTAGGCGTCGCGCCGTATGCCGTCGCGCACCTTGTCCTCCGGCAGGACCTCAACGCGTGCCTCGCCGAGATAGTTCGGCTCGAGATAGCGGAACTGGCCGTGCACCAGCACGCCGCGCCGGGTCATCACGCGCGGGGAGATGGTGGCGTCGCGGTTCGGCGCGATGTTCCAGTAGTACGGGACGGTCAGCTCCGCGCCGCCCTTGTCGGTGCTGCCATAGTGCGGCGCGAGAAAGCCGGACTTGCGTTCCTGGTGCAGCGAGAACGAAAGGTACGGCGAGTAGAAGATCGGCGTGCCCATGAACACGATGCTCGCATCGCGCGCGACGCCCAGGTCGCGGTCCTTGTCGATTGCGAGCTCGCCCGCCTTGAGGAACCAGTCGTCCTGGCCTGGCGCGCAGGAGGTGTACTCCGCGCGCTGGGCACGGTACTGGTTGGGCCCCTCGAACAGGATGCGCTCCGCGGTGCCGCGCGCGTCCGATTCGCGGAACGCCTGCCGTTGCCCGCCCGGGTCCGGGCTCTTGTGCAGCGTGTAGCGCGGGCCCTCCATGAATCCGCGGTCGGTCTCGAGGTTGTATTTCAGCCGCGCGCCTGCCACCGTGCTCAGCCCCTGCTCGATGCGCACATTGCCTTCCGCGGTAATCTCGTTCTCCAGCTTGTCGTAGCGCAGGCGATCGGCGTGCACCGCCTGTCCCCGCTTTCTCAACCGCACCTCGCCCACGGCCTCGGTTTCCCGGTCGCTGTGCCCCTGCAGCCGGTCGGCTTCAAGGAACAGCGGAACGTCTTCCTTGATCGCGGGAGGGTTCAGCACCAGCGTGGGCTGCGGCTTGAGCCGCAATCCCTGCTGCGCGCCGGCCGCGAGGGGAAACGCGCAGAGGACAGCGAAGGTGATGCGTGTTATTTCCGGCTTGTGCATCGGGAAGGACGGCGAAGCGAGATGCTAAAATCGCACAATTCAACGATCAAGGCAATCGTTTTGCCGGAATCATCCGATCCACGCGTGGACCAGCTGCGGGAATGGCTCGCCACGCGCCTCGCGGCAAGCGCGTTCACGTTGAAGCCGGCCTCGGCCGACGCGAGTTTCCGCCGCTATTTCCGGGTGACGGCGGACGGGCGCTCGTGGATCGTGATGGACGCGCCGCCGGAGCGCGAGAACTGCCGAGCGTTCGTGCAGGTGGCGGGATTGCTGCGCGCGGCGGGCGTCAACGCGCCGCGGGTCGAGGCGCAGGATCTCGAGCGCGGCTTCCTGTTGCTCACCGATCTCGGCGATACCACGTTTCTCGCGGCCTTGAATCCGGGGAACGCGGACCGGCTGTTCGGCGACGCGATCGAGGCGCTCCTCAAGTGGCAGCTCGCGAGCCGCGAGGGCGAGCTTCCGCCGTATGACGCGGGGCGGCTGCGGCAGGAAAGCGATCTGTTTGCCGAATGGTACGTGGCGCGGCATCTCGGCGTGACGCTGTCCAGCGCGCAGCGCGAGTCGCTGTCCCGGGTGCTCGCGCTGATCATCGCACGCAGCCTCTCGCAGCCCGCGGTGTATGTGCACCGCGACTACATGCCGCGCAACCTCATGGTGACCGAGCCCAACCCGGGGGTCATCGATTTCCAGGATGCCGTCTACGGGCCGATCAGCTACGACGTGGTGTCGCTCACGCGCGACGCCTTCGTGAGCTGGGAGGAGGCGCGCGTGATCGACTGGACCGCGCGCTACTGGGAACAGGCGAAGCGGGCCGGCCTGCCGGTCGACCCGGACTTCGGTGCGTTCTACCGCGACTTCGAGTGGATGGGGCTGCAGCGCCACCTCAAGGTGCTGGGCATATTCGCGCGCATCCACTATCGCGACGGCAAGGGCGGGTACCTCGAGGATACACCGCGCTTCGTGAGCTACGCGCGCGCCGTCGCCGAGCGCTACCGCGAGCTCGCGCCGCTCGCGCACCTTTTCGATCAGCTGGAGCTGCGTCAGCCGGCGGTCGGACACATGTTTTGACCGGGTGCCCCCCAACGTGAAAGCGATGATCCTCGCCGCCGGGCGTGGCGAGCGCATGCGCCCGCTCACGGACCGTGTGCCCAAGGCCTTGCTGCGCGCCGCCGGCCGGCCGCTGATCACGCACCTCGTCGGGCATCTGGCGCATTGCGGGTTCACCGAGCTGGTGGTCAACATTTCGCACCTCGGGCGCATGATCGAGGAGGAACTGGGCGATGGGTCGCGGCATGGCGTCCACATCAGCTATTCGCACGAAGCCCGCGCGCTGGAGACGGGAGGCGGCATCGCCCATGCGCTGCCGTTGCTCGGAGCGGCGCCCTTTGCGGTCGTCAACAGCGACATTTACAGCGATTTCGATTTCGGGCGCCTGCAGCCCGCGCTCGCTGCGCTGGCGCGGGGCGAGCGGCTTGCCCATCTGGTGCTGGTGGACAATCCGCCGCACCACCCCGGCGGCGACTACTGCCTGAGTGCCGGAAGGGTTGCGCTCGCGGGCGAGCCACGCTTGACATTCAGCGGCATCGGGGCCTACTCACCGGCCCTGTTCACGGCGCTCCAGCGCGGCGCCCGCTGTGCGCTCGCCACGCTGCTTGCCCCGGCGATGGCCAAAAGACTCGTCACCGGCGAGCACCACCGCGGGCTGTGGATGGATATCGGCACGCCGCAGCGCCTCGCCGAGCTCGAGCGCGCGCTGGCGCCGGGCTAGCGGCCGGGCGGACTTGTTTATAATCTGCGCGCGATGACGAACGGCATCGACAGCGGCTGCTTCCAGCGCCGGCGCGCGCGTCTCGCGGCCGCGATGCGGTCCGGTGTTGCGATCGTGCCGACCGCGCCGGAGCGCAGCCGCAACCGCGATGCACACTACCCGTATCGCTTCGACAGCTATTTCTACTACCTCACCGGGTTCGCCGAGCCCGAGGCGGTGCTGGTGATCGTCGCTGGGGCGGCGCCGATGAGCATCCTGTTCTGCCGCGACAGGAATCCAGAGCGCGAGATCTGGGACGGCTTCCGCCATGGCCCGGAGGCGGCGCGCGCGGCGTTCGGCTTCGATGAGGCGCATTCGATCGACCGGCTCGATGCCCTGGTGCCGGAACTGCTCGCCGACCGCGACGCGCTCTATTGCCACCTCGGAGCGGACACGGCGTGGGACACCCGGGTGACGGGCTGGATCAACCGCGTGCGCGAGCGCTCGCGCAGCGGCGTCACCGCGCCGAGCGAGGTCAAGGACGTGCACGCGCTGCTCGACGAGATGCGGCTCGTCAAGGGTCCGGAAGAACTGGCCGTGATGCGGCGGGCCGCGGCGATCACCGCCGGCGCGCACCGCCGCGCCATGCGCGCGGCGCGGCCGGGGCGGGCCGAATTCGAGATCGAGGCGGAGCTGCTGCACGAGTTCCGGCGCCATGGCGCGCAGGCGCCGGCGTATAGCCCGATCGTCGCTTCGGGCAGCCGCGCCTGCGTGCTGCATTACGTGCAGAACGACGGCGTGTTGAAGGACGGCGAGCTGCTGCTGATCGACGCCGGTTGCGAGCTCGACGGCTATGCGGCGGATCTGACGCGCACCTTCCCGGTCAGCGGCACGTTCAGCGCTCCGCAGCGCGAGGTCTACGATCTGGTGCTGGCGGCGCAGGCGGCGGCCATTGCGGCGGTGCAGCCCGGAAACCGCTGGGATGCGCCGCACCGCGCGGCGGTCAACGTGCTGGCGCAGGGATTGATCGACCTCAAGCTGCTCTCGGGCGCGCTGGCCGGGATCGTGGAAACGGAGGCCTACAAGAAGTACTACATGCACCGCACCGGGCACTGGCTGGGGCTCGACGTGCACGACGCGGGCGAATACAAGCGCGGCGGTGAGTGGCGCTCGTTTGTCCCGGGCATGGTTCTCACGGTCGAGCCGGGCTGCTACATCCGGGCCGGTGAGGGCGTGCCGGAGCGCTTTGCTGGCATCGGGGTGCGCATCGAGGACGATGTCGTGGTGACCGATGCGGGCGCCGAAGTGCTCACGCAGGATGCCCCGAAGAGCCCCGGCGACATCGAAGCCTGGTTGCGCGCGCGCGATGCCTGATTACGACGTCCTGATCGTGGGCGGCGGGCCGGTCGGCGCCGCGCTGGCACTGGCCCTGCGCGGCCGGGGCCTCGCGGTGGGCGTGCTGGAGGCGCGGACACCGCGGGCCGCGGCACGCCGGGACGCGCGCCCGATCGCGCTCTCGCACGGCAGCCGGTTGATTCTGGAGCGGCTCGGGACATGGGACCGGCTGCAACCGGCCACGGCTATCCTCCGCATCCACGTCTCGCAGCGGGGCGGCTTCGGCAGGGTCGAGCTGGGCGCTGACGAAGCCCGGCTGCCGGCGCTCGGCTACGTGGTGGACTACGACACGCTCGCCGCGGCGCTTGCCGGTGCGCTGGAGGCGGAGGGGGGGTGCCGCCTCATTCGCGCCACGGTAAGCGCGCTCGACGGCGGGCCGGAAGCGGCGCTTGCGCACTTTGACGCCGGCGCCGGACCCGAGCAATCCTCCGCTCGCCTGCTGGCCGTGGCCGACGGCGGCGCGCTGCCGTCGGCGCGGATGCAGACGCGCGATTACCACCAGACCGTGGTTACCACCCGCGTGACGAGCGCCATCCCGCACCGAAACGTTGCCTATGAGCGGTTCACCCCCGAAGGGCCGCTCGCGCTGCTGCCGATGGGCGAGGGACTTGCGGTCGTGTGGACCACGACGCCGGCGCATGCACAGCAATTGTGCGAGCTGCCCGAGGCCGCCTTTCTGGAACGGCTGCAAGACGCGTTTGGCGGACGGCTTGGCGCGTTCCGCCGCGCTGGCGCGTGCACGAGCTTCCCGCTTGCCCTTAGAGTCGCTGACCCCATTGCGAAACCGCGCGTGGTGGCGCTCGGGAATGCCGCGCAGACCCTGCACCCGGTCGCCGGTCAGGGCCTGAACCTCGGGTTGCGGGACGCCTGGGAGCTCGCCGGCACGATGCAGGCGCTGATTCCCGGGGAAATCGGCGCTGGCGCGCACCTGCGGGCCTACGGGGCACGGCGGCGCGTCGACCGCCGCGGCGGAATTGTCTTCACCGACGCGCTGGTGCGGCTGTTTTCCAACGATATTGCGCCGCTGCGGATCGTGCGCGGCCTGGGGCTCGCGGCCCTGGGCGCCGCGCCGCCGTTCAAGGACTTCGTGGTGCGGCGCATGACCTTCGGCGCGCGCGGCTGACGCGAGCCGCGCAACGAAAAAACGTAGAGATTGTTCCGATGCGCGCCACGCGCGCGGCCGCGATTCGCGCTTTGCTCGAATTTTTTTCAATAAGTGCTTACGCCGGCAAGCAGTTTGATCTCGCGCTGGCGCATGGCCTGCCGCGCGTGTGGGTTCGCTGCAACAACGCGCGAAAAAATAAGCGCGAATCGCTTCTCTTGCGCGCTGGCAGCGATTACAATGACGCCCTTCCCCGGAATTAAATGATCAGAATCGCGGACACGGCGCGAGCGATGCACATCGGCCCGTATCAGCTCAAGAACAATCTCATCGTCGCGCCGATGGCGGGCGTCACCGACCGTCCGTTCCGGCAGCTGTGCAAGGCCATGGGCGCGGGCATGGCGGTGTCCGAGATGGTGGCGAGTAATTCGCTGCTGTGGGGCTCGGAAAAGACCCGCCGCCGCGCCAATCACGACGGCGAAGTCGACCCGATCGCGGTGCAGATCGCCGGGGCGGACCCCGGGATGCTGGCGCAGGCGGCGCGCTACAACGTCGATCAGGGCGCCCAGATCATCGACATCAATATGGGCTGCCCGGCGAAAAAGGTGTGCAACGTGATGGCGGGTTCCGCCCTGCTCAGGGACGAGCCGCTGGTCCGGCGCATTCTCGATGCGGTGGTGGCGGCGGTGCAGGTGCCGGTCACGTTGAAGATCCGCACCGGGTGGGACCGCGGGAACCGCAACGCCATCCAGATTGCCCGGACCGCGGAGCAGTCCGGCGTCAGGGCGCTCGCCATCCACGGCCGCACGCGAGCCTGCGGCTTCTCGGGCGAGGCCGAATACGAAACCATTGCGGCGGTGAAAGCCGAAGTCGGGATCCCGGTGATCGCCAACGGCGACATCTCGACCCCCGAAAGGGTGAAGAAGGTGCTGGACTACACCCGCGCCGACGCCGTGATGATCGGGCGCGCCGCCCAGGGCCGGCCCTGGATGTTCCGGGAGATCCAGCATTACCTGCAGACCGGCGGGAGCCTGCCGCCGCCCGAGGTCGCCGAAATCCACCGGGTGCTGGTCGCGCACCTCGCCGAACTCTATGAGTTCTACGGCGAATATACCGGGGTGCGCGTCGCGCGCAAGCATATTTCCTGGTACACCAAGGGGTTGGCGGGCTCGGCCGCGTTCCGGCACGCCATGAACCGGCTCGAGACCAGCGCCGATCAGCTCCGTGCGGTGGACGAATTTTTCACGCAGCTCGCCGAGGGCGGGCGGCGCCTGACCTATGTCGAGGAACTCGCAGCATGATGATGAACGAGAACGAAATGGCGCGCATGGTGCGCAAGGCGATCGACGGCTATTTCAGGGATCTGGACGGGGAGAAGCCGTGCGCGGTCTATGACATGGTCATCCATTGCGTCGAGAAGCCGCTGCTGGAGAGCGTGCTGCACCGGGTGCGGGGCAACCAGACCCACGCCGCGGAGATGCTGGGCATCAACCGCAACACCTTGCGCAAGAAAATGAGGGTGCACGGCATCAAGTTCTAGGATTGAGGATTGAGGACTGAGGATTGAGCTCTTGGCAACCGCCGGCAACTCCCTCAATCCTCAGTCCTAATTCCTCAATCCTGCCGTCATGGCTGCCATCAAGCTGGCGCTCCTCAGCGTCTCGGACAAGAGCGGCATCGTTGACTTCGCGCGCGGCCTGGCGGGTTTCGGCATTACGCTGATTTCCACCGGCGGCACGGCGAAGCTGCTGCGGGACGCCGGCCTCAAGGTGACGGAAGTCGCCGACTACACCGGCTTTCCCGAGATGCTCGACGGTCGTGTGAAAACGCTGCACCCGAAGGTGCATGCCGGCATCCTCGCCCGGCGCGATGCGCCCGCGCACATGGCCGCGATCGGGCAGGCGGCCATTTCCCCCATCGATCTGGTGGTCGTCAATCTTTACCCTTTCGGCGCGACGGTCGACCGCCCCGGCTGCACGCTCGCCGAGGCGGTCGAAAACATCGACATCGGGGGACCCGCCATGGTGAGAAGCGCCGCCAAGAACTACGAACACGTAGCGGTGGTGACCGATCCCGCGGACTACGGCCCCGTGCTCGCCGAGCTGGGTGCGTCGAACGGCGCGCTCGGCGCGCAGACGCGCTTCCGCCTCGCGCAAAAGGCGTTTTCCCATACCGCGCAATACGATGGCGCGATCAGCAATTACCTGACCTCGCTCGATGCTGCCGGCGGTCGCACCCGCTTCCCCCGGCGGTTGAATCTCCACTTCGAGCGGGTGCAAGCGCTGCGCTACGGGGAGAACCCCCACCAGGAGGCGGCGTTCTACCGCGATTTGCAGCCTGCGCCGGGCAGCCTCGCCACCTGCCGCCAGCTCCAGGGCAAGGAACTCTCCTACAACAACATTGCCGATGCCGATGCTGCGTGGGAGTGCGTGAAGGGCTTTCCCGCGCCTGCGTGCGTCATCGTGAAGCACGCGAACCCCTGCGGCGCCGCCGTCGACTCCCGCCCCGCCGGGGCCTATCGCAAGGCGTTCGCCACCGATCCCACCTCGGCATTTGGCGGCATCATCGCCTTCAACCGCGAGCTCGACGCCGTGACGGCCGAAGCCGTCACGCAGCAGTTCGTCGAGGTCGTGATCGCGCCCGGTTTCGCGCCGGAGGCGGTGCGGATACTGGCCGCCAAGGCCAACGTCCGCGTGCTGGAGGTTGCACTGGCGCCGGGCAGCAATGATCGCGATTTCAAGCGCATCGGCGGCGGATTGCTGGTGCAGACGCCTGATGGCGCCGGCGTCGAAGCGGCCGCTCTCAAGATCGTCACCCAGGTGAAGCCCACGGAAGCGCAGGTCGCGGACCTCCTGTTCGCCTGGCGCGTGGCCCAGTTCGTGAAGTCGAACGCCATCGTGTTCTGCGGCGAGGGGCGGACGCTCGGCGTCGGCGCGGGCCAGATGAGCCGGGTCGACTCGGCGCGCATCGCCGCCATCAAGGCGCAGAACGCCAGGCTGGCGCTCCAGGGCGCGGTGGTCGCGTCGGACGCATACTTTCCGTTCCGCGATGGCGTGGACGCGGTGGTGGCCGCGGGCGCCCGGGCCATCATCCAGCCCGGCGGCAGCGTGCGGGACGACGAAGTGATTGCTGCCGCCGACGAGCACGGCATCGCGATGGTGTTCACCGGCATCCGGCACTTCCGGCACTGATGAAATTGCTCGTCATCGGCTCCGGCGGCCGCGAGCACGCGCTCGCGTGGAAGCTCGCGCGCTCGCCGCGGATTTCGCGGGTGCTGGTCGCGCCGGGCAACGCCGGCACCGCGCGCGAGGACGGCCTGGTCAACGCGCCGGCGGCCTCGATACCCGAGTGGCTCGAGCTCGCGCGCCGGGAGGCGGCGGCGTTCACCGTGGTCGGCCCGGAGGCGCCGCTTGCCGACGGCGTCGTGGATGCGTTCCAGGCCGCGGGACTGAAGATTTTCGGCCCGACGCAGGCTGCTGCCCGGCTCGAGAGCTCCAAGCAGTTCGCCAAGAGCTTCATGCAGCGCCATGGGATACCGACAGCGGACCATGGCTCGTTCAGCGCAGCCGCGCCGGCGCACGAGTACGTGGAGCGGCACGGCGCGCCGATCGTGATCAAGGCCGACGGGCTCGCTGCCGGCAAGGGCGTGGTGGTGGCGATGAGCGCCGGCGAGGCGCACGCCGCCGTGGACGGGATGCTCGTCGAGAAATCCATGGGCGCAGCCGGCCAGCGGGTGGTGATCGAGCAGTACCTCGACGGCGAGGAGGCGAGCTTCATCGTGCTCGCCGACGGCCGCCACGCGCTCGCGCTCGCGACCACCCAGGATCACAAGCGGCTGCTCGATGGCGACCGCGGCCCCAACACCGGCGGCATGGGCGCGTACTCGCCGGCGCCGGTGGTCACGCCCGCGGTTCACGCCCGGGTCATGCGCGAGGTGATCCAGCCCGCGCTCGCCGGCATGGAGCAGGACGGAACGCCGTATAGCGGTTTTCTCTACGCTGGCCTGATGATCAGCCGGGACGGGAAAATCAAGGTGCTGGAGTTCAATTGCCGCATGGGCGACCCCGAGACGCAGCCGATCCTGATGCGGTTGAAGAGCGACCTGGTCGGCCTGATCGAGCACGCGCTGGCTGGCACCCTCGACCGCGTCGAGGCCGAGTGGGACCGGCGGATCGCCCTCGGCGTGGTACTCGCCGCGCACGGCTACCCGGATGCCCCGCGCAAGGGCGACGCGATTCACGGCCTGCCGGCGCCGGAGGAGGATTGCCACGTGTTCCATGCCGGCACGGCATTGAACGGAAGGGACGTCGTGGTGAACGGGGGCCGGGTGCTGACGGTCACGGCGCTGGGCGGCAACCTGAACGCCGCGCAGCGCCGTGCCTACGAGGTCGCCGAACGAATCCGCTTCGAGGGCATGCAGTTCCGGCGCGACATCGGCCACCGCGCGCTCGCCGCGAGCCGGAAATAGAGGTTTGGGGTAAGCTGTGACGATGGCCCCCCACTACGACCGCTCGCGCCAGGACCTGGGCAACATCGTGCTGCTCGAGCACGTGAACGTCACCATTCCCGACCAGCGCCTCGCCACGATTTTCTACCTGAGCGGCCTGGGCCTCACGCGCGATCCATATCTCATGTCCGGAATCGACAACATGTGGGTGAACGTGGGCCGCAGCCAGTTTCACCTGCCCTCGCGCGGCGCCCAGGTGCTGCGCGGCTGCGTCGGCATCGTGATGCCCGATCTGGCGGCGCTCGAGTGCCGGTTGCAAATCGTGGCGCCGCTCCTGGCGGAGACGCGGTTCGCCTGGGAGAAGCGCGATGGCCGCATCGAGGCGACGTGCCCATGGGGCAACCGCTACCGCTGTCACGCGCCCGCGCCCGAGTTCGGCGACGCCGAGCTCGCCATAGCCTACGTGCAGCTCGACGTGCCCGCCGGCTCGGCGCCGGGGATCGCGCGTTTCTACCAGGACGTCCTGGGAGCGCACGCCGCGCTGGACGGCGGCCTTGGCGGCGCGACGGCCGCCGTATCCACCGGCGCTGCGCAACGGCTGCGATTCCGCGAGACCGCGCGCCCGCTCCCGGAGTACGACGGGCACCACGTCCAGGTCTACGTCGCCGATTTCTCCGGCCCGCATCGTCGCTTGATGGAGCGCGGACTCGTTACCGAGGAGAGCAGCGAGCACCAGTACCGCTTCCGCGACATCGTCGACCCGGCGAGCGGAAAGCCTCTCTTCACCCTCGAGCACGAGGTGCGCAGCCTTACCCACCCGCTCTACGCGCGCCCGCTCGTCAATCGCAATCCGGCCCAGAGCAACCGCGACTACGTGCGCGGCCACGACGCGTTCCGCGGCACCTATTGACAACACAAAGAGGAGGCACGTCCATGTCGGCTTCAACTGCTTTCATTTCCCGGCTCCTCGCGGTTCTGGCGGGACTCGCCACCGTCCCGGCCGCGCTGGCGCAGGAGCCCTTTCCGGCCGGGCGGCCGATCGAATTCGTCGTGCTGTTTCCCGCCGGCAGCTCCGCGGACGTCACCGCGCGCGTGCTGGCGGAGGGCATGGGCAAGCGCCTCGGCACGCAGATCGTGGTGGTGAACCGGCCCGGGGGCGGTGGCGCGGTCGGCTATCGATACGCGGTATCGCAGGCGCCTGACGGCCACCACCTGGTCTGGAACTCGAATTCGATATCGACCACCTACCATACCGGCACGCTGCCATTCGATTACCGGTCGTTCGTGCCGGTGGCACGCGTGCAGATCGAGACACCGTTCCTGTTCGTCAGGAGCAACACGGCGTGGAAATCCGTGCGCGACATCCTGCAATACGCCAAGGCCAGCCCCGGCAAGCTTACCGTCGGCAATTCCGGCTTCGGCAGCCATACCCACCTGTCGTCGGTATGGCTGTTCCGGGCGGCCGGCGCGCAGATCACGGACGTGCCGTTCAGCGCCGCCCAGGTGGTGCCGAGCCTGCTCGGCGGAGAAGTGGATGCCGTGGTCCAGCTGCCGAGCGCGCTCGCGGGCCACGTGAAAACCGGCGCGGTGCGCGCGCTGGTCGCCCTGAGCGCGACACGCGATCGATCGTTTCCCGACGTGCCGACGGCCAAGGAGGCGGGATTGAGCGCCGTTGCCGAACTCTGGCGCGGCGTGGTGGTGCCGAAGGGCACGCCGCAACGCATCGTGGCGAAGCTCGAGGGCGTCATCCGCGATACGGTGCAGGACCCGGGGTTCGCGCGCGCCGCGGAACGGCTGCTCGTCACGCCCGCATTCCTGCCGGCGGCCGAGTTCGGCCGGTTGGTCGCCCGGGAGGACGCCGAGATCGCCAAGGCGGTCGAGTCGATGGGGCTCAGGAAGTCTCCGAAGTGATCGATTGGACGCGGCCGCCGTCAAGCAGCACTTTCTCGAGCTTCAGCGGACGATCGTCGCGCGCCTGGCCGGGGCCGATGGGCACGCGTTCCGGCGCGACGAGTGGACGCGCGCGCAGGGCGGGGGCGGTGTCTCGGAGCTGCTGGAGGACGGGGCGATATTCGAGCGCGCCGGGGTAAACTTCTCGCACGTATTCGGCGGCAGCCTGCCGCCGTCGGCAAGCGCCGGCCGACCCGAGCTCGCCGGGTGCTCGTTTGAGGCCATGGGCGTGTCGCTGGTCCTGCACCCGCGCAATCCCTATGTTCCGACCGTGCACCTGAACGTGCGATGCTTCCTGGCGCAGAAGGACCGGGCGGCGCCGGTGTGGTGGTTCGGCGGCGGCATGGACCTGACGCCCTACTACCCGTTCGCGGAGGATGCGCGGCACTTCCATCGCGCCTGCCGCGATGCTCTGGCGCCGTTCGGCGCCGACCGCTACCCGGCGTGCAAGAAATGGTGCGACGAATACTTTTACCTCAAGCACCGCGCGGAGCCGCGTGGCATCGGCGGAATATTCTTCGACGACCTGAACGCGCCCGACTTCGCAACCTGCTTCGCGCTGACGCGGAGCGTGGGGGCCCATTTCCTGCCGGCCTACGCGCCGATCCTGGAACGCCGCAAGGACCTGCCGTACGGCGCGCGCGAGCGCGCGTTCCAGGCCTATCGTCGCGGCCGCTACGTCGAGTTCAACCTGGTGTACGATCGCGGCACGCTGTTCGGGCTGCAGTCGGGCGGGCGCGCCGAATCCATCCTCATGTCGTTGCCGCCGCGGGTCGAATGGCGCTACGACTGGAAGCCCGAACCCGGCAGTCCGGAGGAAAAGCTCTACACCGATTTCCTGGTGCCGAAAGACTGGGCAGATTAAAACCAGCTCTTCAGCGACTTCACGCGCGACAGGATCTTCTGGCTGACGGAGCGCTCCGCGTCCGCCGCGGCCACCTGGTGCTGGTGCGTGAGATGGGGATTCTGCTTGAACGACTGGTAGCGGGTGAGCGCCGCCTGGAGGTAGCTCCTCAGCTTTTCCGGGTCCAGCGGCTTGTTGATGAAGCGGAAGATCTGGGCCTGGTTGATCAGCTCGATCACCAGCTCCGAGTCGGATGCCTCGGTCAGCACGATCACGAGGATCTCGGGCCGCTCGCGCTTGAGGACCTTGAAGGCGGCGAGCGATTCCTCGCCGCGCTTTGCGATGTCGGCGACGATGAGCGCCGTCTCGTGCGCTTCCAGCTGTCCCAGCGCCTTGTCGAAATCCTTCGCGTGGCGCACCGGGCACGCGCCGCCCACGAACCGCTTCACCGCGCGCAACGTGTCCTCGCCCTCGCCGATCACCAGCACCCCGGCTTCCAGCTTCTCGGGCAGGATGGGGGGTGTTGCGGCCCGTTCCGCGAGTTCCAGCGCGATGGCCACCGCCTCCCCGACGGTTTTCTGTATGTCCTGGTTGTCCCACGGCTTGGAGATGAAGCGGAACACCTCGCCATCGTTCAGGGAGCCGACGATAGAGGCGAGATCCGAGTAGCCGGTCAGCAGCATTCTGACCGTCGCCGGGGCCGCCTCCTTCACCTGGCGCAGCAACTCGACCCCGGTCATTTCCGGCATGCGCTGGTCGCTGACCACGACGTGGGGCTTGAGTTTCCTGACGAACGCCAGCGCCTCGGGCCCGTTGGTTGCCGTGAAAACGTGGTAGTTCATCCGGAATACCGAGCGCAGCGCGGTCAGGATGCGCTCCTCGTCGTCCACGAACAGGATGCGCGCCTTGGTGGCGCCCGCCTCGGCAGCCGGTGCCGCCGCGGCGCCCGCGGCGGGCGTCGTCGTGGACTCCGCTGCGGGCGCACGCGCGTGGGGCTGGGTCGGGACATCGGCCCCGGGCCGCGTCGGGGTGTCGGCCATGGGCTGTGGCGGGGCTTCGGCCTTGGGCGGCGGCAACCCGGCGAGCATGCGCGCCGCCTGGATGAGCTTGGGGTCGATGCGCTGGGTCGGCTCGTCGGCGATGGCGGCCTCCGCGGGCTGGCGCTGGCTCTGGCGGATGCTCGCCTCGATGCCCTTCACGAACGCATCGGAGAACTCTTTCGCGCCCTGGAAGCGCTCCGCGGGCTTCTTGGCGAGCGCTTTCTGGACCGCCCAGTCGAGCTGCACCGAGATCTTGGGGTTGTGGTCGGAGGGATTGACCGGGCGCTCGTTCAGCGCCTGGCGCATCACCTCGGCGTTGTTGCCGGTAAAGGGGCGGCGGCCGGCGAGCAGTTCGTAGGCGATGACGCCCACCGAATAGATGTCGCTGCGCGCGTCGATGTCGGTGCCGAGGAACTGCTCCGGCGACATGTAGCCCGGCGATCCCATGATCTCGCCCACCTGGGTGAGCGTGGAGGAGTCGAGGCGCGCGATGCCGAAATCGGTGAGCTTCAGGCGCCCGTCGTCGTTGATCAGGATGTTGGAGGGCTTGATGTCCCGGTGGAAGACGCCGAGGGCGTGCGCGTAGCCCAGCCCGTCGAGGAGCTGGCGGATCAGCTCGCCGATCTCCTTCAGCTCGAAACGCGCCTGGTTCTGCATGTGATGGAACAGCGAATGGCCGTTCACCAGCTCCATCACGATGTAGGCGGTGTCCATGTCCTCGCCGTAATCGTAGATCGCGGTGATGCGGGGGTGCGTGAGGCGTCCCACCGCCTGTGCCTCGTGGCGGAAGCGCGTGAGCGCGTACTGCAGGTCCGCCGGGTCCATCGCGGACTTGGTGATGGTCTTGATCGCGACCGTGCGGTGGATCGCGGGGTCGAACGCGCGGTAGACGATACCCATGCCCCCCTGGCCGAGCACGTCCTGGATCTGGTACTTGCCGATGATCGTCGGGTTATTCATCGCGATTGGGGAAGGCGTTCCGGCATCAGGCCGCCGCTTGCGCCGCCTCCGGCGGGGTCAACGGTAGCACCACCGTGAACTTGGTGCCAACCCCGACGGCGGAGTCCACGCTGATCGTGCCGCCGTGGCCCTGGACGATCTTGTAGACGATCGAGAGCCCGAGGCCGGTGCCCTTTCCCACGTCCTTGGTGGTGAAGAACGGGTCGAAGATCTTGGGCAGCACCTCGGACGGGATGCCCTTGCCGTTGTCCTGGACCTCCACCGCGACGTGTTCCGCGTCCAGGCGGCGCGTGGCGAGCGTGATGATGCCTCCCTTGCCCGACTCGATCGCCTGTGCCGCGTTGTTGACGAGGTTGAGCAGCACCTGGTTGATCTGCGACGGGGCGCAGGTGATTGCGGGGATCTCGCCGTAGTGCTTCTGCACGGTATGGCTCTTCAGCTCGTGCTTGGCGAGCAGCAGCGTGCTCTCGAGTCCCTCGTTCAGGTTGAAGCTCGAGACCTTGCTGCGGTCGAGCCGCGAGAAGTTCTTGAGGTTGACCACGATCTCGGAGATCTGGCCGATGCCGTAGAGCCCGTCCTTGGCGAGGGCCTGCAGCTCGTCCAGCACCTGGTGCGCCTTGAACTGCCCGATCAGCTGCTCGGTCAGCGCGAACTGCTGCGCCAGCTGGTGCGGGTCGGCGGTGCCGGAGCGCAGGAGGTCCAGCAGCTTCTCGGATTCGGCGACGAGCCGCGCGAGCTCGGGCAGCTTGCCCGCCACCGAGCCCAGGCTGTTCTTGACATAGGCGAGCGGCGTGTTGATCTCGTGCGCCACGCCCGCGACCATCTGCCCGAGGGAGGACATCTTCTCGGTCTGGATCAGCTGCGCTTCCGACTCCTTCAGCTGCTGCAGCGCCGCGGTGAGCTCCTGGGTGCGCTCGGCGACGCGCTGCTCCAGCAGCTCGTTGGCGCTCTTGAGAGCCTGGTTGGCGGCATGGATCAGGCGATAGCTCGCCACCAGGCGCATCGCCAGGTAGCCGAGCAGGATCAGCAGCGCGCCCGAGTAGGCGACGAGGTAGGCGCGGTAGAACTCCTGGTTGGCGAGCGCGGCCTCGGTCTCGCGCGAGAAGGCATTGGTGAGGGTGTCGACGCGCGGCCCCGCGGTCAGGAACGCGAGCTTCACGAACAGCTCGTGCTCGACGGGCCGGGCGCCGAGCAGCTGCTGGACGTGGCCGTCGAGGCGCAGTATGCCGTCGCGCAGCGCCGGCGGCAGCGGCGCGGCGGCGTGGCGCAGGTCGGCCATGATGCCCTCGACGATCTTGCGCTGCGCGTCGCCCGGCGCAAGGTAGTAGCGCTGCGCCTCGGCGATGGCCTGCACGGTCGCGCTCTCCGCCGCCACCAGACGTTCCCGGTCGCGGACGTCCGGCCACGATCCGCGCACCAGGCCTGCGATCTCGGCGTCGCCCGCCAGCACCTGCGCGAGGGCCTGCTTGGTGCCGGCGTTGGCCTTGCGGTACTGCTCCACCAGTTCGGCCTTTTGAGAGAACGCGCTCGCGAGCTCCGGCAGGCCGCGCGTGAGCACGGGGCTGCCGAGCGCCTGCTCGGCGGCGGCGAGCTCCTGGCGGATGCGGGCCAGCGTCGGCGCGTAGTCGGCGAGCGGCACCTGCGGCGGCACGAAGTCGATGCGCGAGCGCCACAGGTCGACGTCCCAGCGGGCGTCGATTTCCTTCAGCTCGCGCAGCAGGCCCAGCACCTCGTTCTTGCGCTTGAAGTCGGCGCCCTCGGTCTTGAGATAGAGGAAGCCGAGGATGCCGGAGAGGGCGAGCGAGACGGCGGCGATGAGCGCCCAGCGGGCGGCCTTCACCGCGAGGATGCGCTGCAGCGCGGCCGCGAGGGGGGGCGTGCGGGGCGTCATGGGGTCATTCGCCGAGGTAAGCCTGCCGCACCTGGGGATTGGCGAGCAGCCGCGCGGCGGTGTCGGCGCACGTGATCAGCCCGCTTTCCATCACGTAGCCGCGCTGGCAAGTCTCGAGCGCGAGCCGCGCGTTCTGCTCCACCAGCAGCAGCGTGGCGCCTTCGGCTGCGACTCGGCGTATGGTTTCGAAGATCTTCTGCACCATCATCGGCGCGAGCCCCATGCTCGGTTCGTCAAGCAGCAGCAGCCGCGGCCGGCTCATGAGCGCGCGCCCGATCGCCAGCATTTGCTGCTCACCGCCCGAAAGCGTCCCCGCGAGTTGCCGGCGCCTCTCGCCAAGCCGAGGCAGCAGCTCGTAAACGCGGTCGAAATCGGCGGTGATGCGCGCGGGATCACGGCGGCTGTAGGCGCCCATCGCGAGGTTCTCCTCCACGGTAAGGCGCCCGAACAGCCCGCGCCCTTCGGGCACCAGGGCCAGCCCCTTCCGGACCAGCTCGTAGGCCGGGCGCGCCGTTATGTCATTGCCATTATAAAGGATGCCACCCGCGGCGGGCCGCAACAGCCCGGCGAGCGCCTTCAGCGTCGTCGTCTTGCCGGCGCCGTTGGCGCCGATCAGCGTGACGAGTTCGCCCGCGCGCACCTCGAGATCGATGCCTTTGACGGCATTGATGCCGCCGTAGGCGACCTTCAGCCCCCTCACCTCAAGCAAGGGCCCCTCCCAGGTAGGCTTCGATGACCGCCGGATCGCGCTGCACCTGCGCCGGCGCGCCTTCGGCGATCTTGCGCCCGTAATCGAGCACCGCCACGCGGTCGCAGAGCCCCATCACCAGCCGCACGTCGTGCTCGATCAGGAGCAGGGTCATGCCGTCGCCGCGGATTCTTTCGAGCAGCCGCGCGAGCTCCGCCCGTTCCGTCGCGTTCATGCCGGCGGCGGGCTCGTCGAGCGCCAGCAGCCTGGGCTCGGTCGCGAGCGCGCGCGCGATCTCGAGCCGGCGCTGGTCGCCGTAGGAGAGGCTGTAGGCAGGCTCCGCGGCGCGGGCGGCGATGCCGACGTAATCGAGCAGCGCGTACGCCCGGCCGGCGATCGCCGCTTCCTCGGCGCGCGTCGCGGCATCGCGCAGCACCGCGCCGAGCACGCCGGTGTGGGTGCGGGCGTGGCGGCCCACCATCACGTTCTCGAGCGCGCTCATGTTGGCGAAGAGGCGGATATTCTGGAAGGTGCGGGCAATGCCGCAGACAGCGACCTGATAGGGCTTCATGCCGGTCAGGCGCGCGCCGTCGAAGGTGAATTCGCCCGCGTCCGGCCGGTAGAGGCCGGTCAGCACGTTGAAGAGCGTAGTCTTGCCCGCGCCGTTGGGGCCGATCAGCCCGAAGATCTCGCCGCGCCGGACCGCCACCGAGACCCCGGCGAGCGCGGCGAGCCCGCCAAAGCGCTTGCTGATCGAGCTGGCGGCAAGCAACGGCGCGTCACTGCGCGGCATGCGCATCCTCCCCGCCGGCGAACTCGCGGCGCCGCAACGTCGACGGCCACAGGCCCGCGGGGCGGAACAGCATCATCAGCACCAGCGCCAGGCCGAACAGCAGCATGCGCAGGTCCGACGGGTCGATGTAGACGTCGCCCAGCCATTGCTTCTGCAGCGGCCCGGCATAGCGTAATGCCTCGGGTAGCGCGGTGAGGAGCGCCGCGCCCAGCACGACGCCGCCGACGTTGCCCATGCCGCCCAGCACCACCATGCACAACACCATGATCGAGTCGAGCAACGTGAAGCTCTCTGGGCTGACGAAGCCCTGGAACGAGGCGAACAGCCCGCCCGCCAGGCCGCCGAAGGTCGCGCCCATGGCGAAGGCGAGCAGCTTCACGTTGCGCGTGTTGATGCCCATCGAGCCGGCGGCCAGCTCGTCCTCGCGGATCGCGATCCAGGCGCGCCCGATGCGCGAGTCCTCGAGCCGCAGCGAGATGAAGATCGAGGCCGCCGCGCAAGCGAGGAACACGAAGTAGTAGCTGTGCACCGGCGCGACGGTGAAGCCGGCGATGGTATAGGTCTTGTTGAGCGCAATGTCGCCGATGGCGAGCGGATCGATCAGGGTGATGCCTTGCGGGCCGTTGGTGATGTTGACCGGGCGGTTCAGGTTGTTGAGACAGATGCGGATGATCTCGCCGAAGCCGAGCGTCACGATCGCGAGGTAGTCCCCGCGCAGCTTGAGCGTCGGCGCGCCGAGCAGCACGCCGAACGCGGCGGCAACCAGCGCGGCCAGGGGCAGCACCACGACGAACGACCCGTGCAGGCCGAATTGCGGGGAGGCCAGCAGCGCGTAGCTGTAGGCGCCGACCGCGAAGAACGCGATGTAGCCCAGGTCGAGCAGGCCCGCGTAGCCGACCACGATGTTGAGCCCGAGTCCCAGCAGGATGAACAGCAGCGCGACGTCGATGATGCGCACCCAGGCGCGCCCGAGAACGGCATCGACCGCGAACGGCAGCGCGATGAGCACGACGGCGGCGGCGAAAACGGCCGCCCACCGCAACCGCGGATCGCGGATGGCGCCGCTCATGCGCGGTCCCCGGTGTGCTGGCCCATGATCCCCGAGGGCCGGAACACCAGCACCCCTATCAGCACCAGGAACGCGAAGACGTCGCGGTAGTTGCTGCCGAGCACGCCGCCGGTCAGGTCGCCGATGTAGCCCGCGGCGAGACTCTCGACGACGCCGAGGAGGAGACCGCCGAGCATCGCGCCCGCGACGTTGCCGATGCCGCCGAGCACCGCGGCGGTGAAGGCCTTCAGCCCCAGCATGAAGCCCATGAAATAGTGGCCGACGCCGTAATAGAGCACCACCATCATGCCGGCGATGGCCCCGACCGCCGAGCCGAGCAGGAACGTGAATGCGATAACGTGGTTCACGTTGACGCCCATCAATCCCGCCACGTCCGGGTTCTGCTCGGTGGCGCGCATCGCGCGTCCCATGCGGCTCGACTGGATGAACCACAGGAGCGCGCCCATCAACGCGCAGGCGAGGAGGAAGATGAACGCCTGCAGGTCGGTCAGTTGCACGCCGCCCCAGACGATCGCGCTGGGCTTCACCACCTCGGGCATGGACAGGTATTGCTTGCCCCACACCAGGGCCGCCGAATACTGCAGCAGGACCGAGACGCCGATGGCGGTGATGAGGGGCGCGAGCCGCGGCGCGCGCCGCAGCGGCCGGTAGGCGACGCGCTCGATGGAGACGCCGAGCGCCACGCACACCAGTACCGCGGCGAGCGCGGCGAGGGCCAGCACCAGCGGCGGCGGCAGCCCCATGGCCGCGAGCGCCTGCGCCACGGTGAGCGCGGTCAGCGCGCCGATCATGCAGATATCGCCGTGGGCGAAATTGATGAGACCGAGAATGCCGTAGACCATGGTATAGCCCAGCGCAACCAGCGCGTAGATGCTGCCCAGCACCAGGCCGTTGACGAGCTGCTGGAGAAAAATGTCCATGGGTCAAGCGAAAACGGCACCGCGCGGGTGCCGTTCACCTTGCAACTGTCCGGCCGGGGCCGGGGCGGGCGCCGGGACTATTTTTTTGCCTCGGCCGACGGCGCGCCGCCCGGCGTCACGGTCTCGAGCGGGTCCCACTTGCCGCTTTTCACGACGTAGATGGTGATGGGGCCGTTCACGAGGTCGCCCTTGTCGTCGAACGCGATCGGCCCGATCACGCCCTGATAGCGGGTCTTGCCGAGCTCCGGCAGGAACTTCGCCGGCTCGGTCGAGCCCGCGCGCTTCATGGCGTCGATGAACACCATCACCGCGTCGTAGCCCATCGGCGCATAGAGCTCCACCTCGGCGTTGAACTTGGCCTTGTACTTGTCGAGGAAGGCCTTGCCGCCGGGCATCTGGTCCTTGGGCAGGCCCGGGATCGAAGCCATCACGCCTTCGGCGGCGTCGCCGCCGAGCTTGATGAAGTTCGGCGTCTGGATGCCGTCGCCGCCCATGAACTTCGCCTTGATGCCGAGCTGGGCCATCTGCTTCACCATCGGCCCGGCCTGCGGGTCGATGCCGCCGAACATGATGAGGTCGGGCTTGAGGCCCTTGATCTTGGTGAGGATCGCCTTGAAGTCGGTGTCCTTGTCCGTGGTGTGCTCGCGCGCAAGGACCTTGGCCCCCGCGGCCTTCACCGTCGCCTCGAAGGCGTCGGCGATGCCCTGGCCGTAGGCCGTGGAGTCGTCGATCACCGCGACGCGCTTCGCCTTGACCGCTCCGGCCGCGTAGCGGCCGAGCGTCGGGCCCTGCTGGTCGTCGTGCGCGACGACGCGGAACGTGGTCTTGAACCCCTGCAGGGTGTATTTCGGGTTGGTCGACGAGGGCGAGATCTGCGGGACGCCGGCATCGGAATAGATTTTGGAGGCCGGAATGGAGGCGCCGGAATTGAAATGACCCACCACCGCGGACACCTTGGCGTCCACCAGCTTCTGCGCCACGGTCGTGGCCTTGGTCGGGTTGGCCTCGTCGTCCTCGGCCACCAGCTCGAACTTCACCTTCCTGCCGCCGATCTCGATGTTTGCGGCATTGGCGTCCTCGATGGCGAGCTGCACGCCGTTCCTGATGTCGATGCCGATGTGCGCCTGCGGCCCGGTCAGGGGCGACGCCGAGCCGATCTTGACGGTGACGGCCTCCGGCGGCTGGGGCGTCGCGACCTGTTTTTGCGGCGGCGGCGGCGCTTCCTTGCCGCAACCCGGGAGAATCAGAGCGAGTGCCAGGCCAAGGCCGATGACGGGTGCGCGAACCATGCGGGCTCCTCGAGGTAAATCGTTGTTGCTACTGGAGAAATCATTATCCTTAGCAGCGGCGAGCTTGTCAATTTCGCGGCCGCGCGCGGGCAGCGGGCGCAAAAAAAGCCGGCCCGCAGGCCGGCCTGGCACACCGCTGGCGCGGCGCTTACTTGATGGACAGCACCCACTGCACGATGGTCTTGAGGTCCGCGTCCTTCACGTGCGCATTGGGCGCCATCGGGATATCGCCCCAAACGCCCTTGCCACCGGCCTTCACTTTCTTGACCAGGTTCGCCTCCGCGCCCTTGTCATTGCGATACTTGGCGGCGATGTCCTTGTAGCTGGGCCCGATCAGCTTCTTGTCCACGGTGTGGCAGGCGAAACAGCCGCTGTTCTTGGCGAGGGCCTCGGCGGCCTTGGCATCCGCGGCGTGCGCGCCGGCGGGAAGGGTGACCGCGGCAGCGGCGGCGAGGAAGGTCATGATGCGCTTCATGGAAGGGCTCCCTGTGAGTGGCGTTCAGTGGAAAAACCCGCGCATTGTAGCTTACCTGCGCGCCTTCATACACGTTCGCGGCCGGCGGACAACATGCGTTCGAGCCCGGCGAGTTCGTTGATGGCTGGAGAACAGGTAACGCCGCGGCACACCCACGCGTTGACGCCGCCGTCCGGAGCGGACTTGTCCAGGACCGGCGGCAGGCCGGTGAGGCTTGCCGGCAGCGCAAGTATCAGCGTGTCCGGCCGGTAGTGCGCGGCCAGCGCGCGTTGCCACTGCGCCAGTGCGCCGGGCGCCCCGCGCAGCACGACGATTTGCGGCGGCGCGAGATATTCGTCGAGCGCCGTGGCGAGGCTCACGAAACCGCTCGGCTGGCGCTCGAGCGCAGGATAGAAAAGCTTCAAGGCCCGCTCCGCCGCTTCGAGATACCGGGTCTCCCCGATCAGGTGCCCCAGCCGTTGCAGCGCGAAGGCCGCGATGCCATTGCCGGAAGGCGTGGCGTTGTCGTGGCCGGGCTTGGCGCGGTGGATGAGCTGCTCGTGGTCGTGGGACACGAAGTAGAAGCCGCCCGCCGCGCGGTCCTCGAATTTTGCGAGCAGGATTTCCGCCAGCTCGCGGGCGAACGCGAGGTCGTCGGCCCGGAATTCACCCTGCATGAGCTCCAGCAGCGCGTCGAGGAGGAACGCGTGGTCGTCGAGATAGGCGTTGAGATGCGCCACCCCGTCCTTGTAGGTTGCGGTGAGCCTGCCAAGCGGCTTGTCCGCGCCTTCTTCCCGGCGCCACATCGTCGCGCGGAGGAACGCCAGCGCCCGCCGCGCGGAGGCGAGCCACCCGGGCTCACCGAACACGCGGGCGGCGCGCGCCATGCCGCGCACCATCATGGCGTTCCAGCTGGTGAGCGTCTTCTCGTCCCGTCCGGGCCGGATGCGCCGCTCGCGCGCCGCGAACAGCTTGACGCGGGCGCGCGCAAGCCGCGACGCGCATTCCGCAAGCGGCACGCCGAGCCGCCCGGCGACGGCGTCCAGGGGCTGCGCCACGTGCAGGTGCCAGTAGCGGCCTTCGAAGTTCGGCGCGCCGTCGAGCCCGTAGTGCGGCCCGACCACCGCGTACTCCGCTTCGGTGACGAGGCTTTTCACCTCTTGCGGCGTCCACACGTAGTACTTGCCCTCTTCGTGCTCGGAATCGGCGTCGAGCGAGGAATAGTAGCCGCCCTCATTTGCGTTGCCCTGCGACTGCATCTCGCGCATCACCCATTGCGCGGTTTCGCGCACCGCTGCCTCGAACAGCGGCTGCCGCGTGACGAGCCACGCGTCACTGTAGAGGGCGATCAGCGCGGCGTTGTCGTAGAGCATCTTCTCGAAGTGCGGGATCGCCCAGTGCGGGTCCACGCTGTAGCGGCAGAACCCGCCGCCGAGCTGGTCGTAGATGCCGCCTTCGGCCATCCGGGCGAGGGTCAGGCGGGCAATCGCGAGGCCCAGCTCGCCACCATCCAGCACGTGGCGCCGCAGGCAGTACGCGAGCTCGAACGGATGCGGGAACTTGGGCGCGTGCCCGATCCCGCCGTGGACATCGTCGAACACCTGGGCGAACTCGCGCACCGCGGCATCGAGCGGCGCGCGCTTCAGCTCGCGCGCGCCTTCCGCCGCCGGCAGCGTGCGCGCGAGCGCCTCGAGCAACGCCGCGTTTTGCTTTCCGATCTCCTCCCGCTTGTCGCGGTAGGCCTGCGCGATCCGCGGCAGGATGTCGAGGAATCCCGTCATGCCGTGGCGGCCGTGCTTGGGGAAGTAGGTGCCGCCGAAGAACGGCGTGCCGTCGGGCATCAGGAACATGGTGAGCGGCCAGCCGCCGCTCCTCTGCGTCAGCATCGCGTGCGCCGTCTGGTAGATCTGGTCGAGATCCGGGCGCTCCTCGCGATCGACCTTGATGTTGACGAAGTGGCGGTTCATTTCCGCCGCCACCTCCGCGTCCTCGAACGATTCGTGCGCCATCACGTGGCACCAGTGGCAGGCGGAGTAGCCGATCGAGAGCAGGATCGGCCGGTCGTTCTCGCGGGCGAGCGCGAGCGCCTCGTCGTCCCACGGCTGCCAGTCCACGGGATTGGCGGCGTGCTGCCGCAGGTAGGGCGAGGTCTGGGTGGCGAGGCGATTGGGCATGGTCACGGCCCGGAGGCGAACGCACTCGCCGGCGGCGGCGTTGAAACGACGACTATAATGAGGGCGTCATTCTATCGCATCCCCGTTACGGCACGCGCATGCTGGTGCATCCCCAATTCGACCCGGTCGCACTGCATATCGGCCCGCTCGCGCTGCGCTGGTACGGGCTGATGTACCTGGCCGGATTCGCGCTGTTCTGGGCCGCGGGCCGCTACCGCATTGCCCGCGCGCCGGGCGGCGTTTGGGATGCGAAGGACTTCGACGACGTGCTGTTCTACGGGATACTGGGCGTGATTCTCGGCGGGCGCCTGGGCTACGTGCTGTTCTATAAGTTTTCCGATTACCTCGCGGCGCCATGGAAAGTTTTCTACGTATGGGAAGGCGGCATGTCGTTTCACGGCGGCCTGCTGGGGGTGATCCTCGCCCTGGCGTGGTTCGCGCGCAGCCGGCAGAAGGACTGGCTCGCGGGCACCGACTTCATCGCGCCGCTCGTGCCCCTGGGGCTCGCCGCCGGACGGCTCGGCAACTTCATCAACGCGGAGTTGTGGGGCCGGCCCGCAACGGTGCCGTGGGCGATGGTGTTCCCGAACGTGGATGGCGTGCCGCGCCATCCTTCGCAACTCTACGAGTTCGCGCTGGAGGGCGTGGTGCTGCTCGCGGCGCTGTGGTGGTTCTCGGCGCGGGCGCGTCCGCGCGGCGCGGTGTCGGGGGCGTTCCTGCTGGGCTACGGTGTGTTGCGCTTTCTCGTCGAATTCACGCGCGAGCCCGATGCTTTCCTCGGCACGCTCGCGCTGGGGCTGAGCATGGGACAGTGGCTGTCGCTGCCGATGGTGCTTGCGGGAGTCGCGTTGCTGGTCTGGGCTTACCGTACTGCCGGCCGCAATGCGTGAGTCGTGACTCGCAGGGCCGCTACGGGTCGCCGCTCGCCGTGCCTATTTCTTGGGCTTTCTGGTGGCGGCTTCGGCGGGCTTCGCGAGCGCGGCGCGACGGTCGAGCAGCCGGCCGAAATTCGCGAGCGAGATGAGGTGCGCGTAGACGCGCGCCAGTATCCCCTTCTGCGCGAGTTCCTTCAGCTTCTCCGGCGCGAGCGCTGCGAGCTTCTCCTCCGCCACGCGGTACATGCCGGTCATGGCGACCGGCGTGCCCTGGTTGGGAACGGCCTGCATCGTGAAGGTCTCCAGCAGCTGCAGCTGGGCGAGCTCGCCGCACATCTCCTCGGAACGCTGGAGGTCGGTCTCGTACTCGAACAGCAGCTTCCTGCGCTCGTCCCAGGCCGGCAGGGACTCGCCCCTGGCGTCGTAGAGCGCCTCACCCTTGTCGCTCAGCGCGCGCTGCTCGACGCAGGCGACGCGTTCCGCCTGCTCGCGCCCGTCCACCGTCACGCGCGTCATGCAGAACGGGTAGCGCCGCACGTACGCCGGCAGGTAGACGGCGGCGTCCCAGCCGCCGTCGGGCGCGACGAACAGGTTTTGCTGGTTCTCCAGCCCGAGCACGGCCATCGCGACGAAATGGCCGTTGTTCCCGGCGCCGATGAAAGCGATCGGGTAGTCGCGGCACGCGACGGCGAATTCGGTGAACGACAGCGGCAGCGCGGTGAGGTCGCGGAACACCAGCGGCAGCTTGCGCCCTTCGGGCAGCACCACGCGGTGCTGCCGGGTGAGCGGCACGATCTCCTGGTAGGCGTAGGGCGGCTTGATATCCATGACGGAAATTATAGCGGCTCGGCTGCGGACCGTCGCCGGCCGGATTGTCCCGTCCCGCCGGGCCGTTGTAGAATTCCGCCCTCGCAGTAACGGCGTGGGGACGTAGCTCAGCTGGGAGAGCGTCGCGTTCGCAATGCGAAGGTCGAGGGTTCGATCCCCTTCGTCTCCACCAAATTCAAATGGCCATCCACCATTGGGTGGCCTTTTGAATTTGTGAGATATGTGCTCGCTCACGCATTCGATACCAAGTTCGGCAATCAGCGGTCAAGTTTCGATCAAGCGTCCGATCATGTGAGTCGGCGCTCCCGGGCAAGGCGATTGCACTCTTCAATAGATCGTTTGTGAATATCCGCGCGGCGTTGGTGTGAGTCAGCGGTGAGCACATCTTCGTCGCCATCGAGTTGCTTTAGAAAAGCAAAGCGCTTGGCACAGCGCTCAAGCATCAGTTTCGGCTCGGGTGCGCCGCCTCGCACAAGCTGATGCAGATCATCCCAATCCCATTTCGTCGCTTGTTCGAGCTTTTTAAACCACTTGTCAGGCGAGAAAGCATCGTTTACTTGCCAGAGCTTGGTTACCACAAGTTTCCTGAGAAGTGCCTCGGGCATGGGCCGGTTGGCAAACTGATCGAGATCCCAAATATCGCGCGGTTTAGCGCGCTGATAGATGGCGCGTATTTTCTCGGCCAAAATTTCCTCGATTCGCAGGCAAGGTATGGCGCTGGGCCTGAACGGCAATAACCCGAAGTACGAGACTTCGAGTTGGGATCGGTCATCGAGCGGCAGCGTAGGCGCTTCGCGATTGCTGACCTGCAGCTTGATGGTGCCCTCGCCCCAGGCATGCTGATAGTGTGGCTCACTGCCCCAGGAAACGCCGTCCCCGGTCTCGTACCAGCCCTTATCTCCGAGATCGAGTCCGAATTGAATGTCGTGAAACGGCGTGCTCATGAGGTCTGCGAGCTGTATCACTGCGTCGTCAGCGACTTTGCCAGCTACAACCGAAGTAAAGTCGAGATCGGTGGAGAAACGTCCTTTCGCCCCAAACCATGTCTTGCGTATGCAGGTGCCACCCTTAAATGCGACTTCCTTCAGAAACCCTTTCTCAGCGAGCAATTGCAGCAGGTAGGTGAGCACGATTTCTTTCTCGACCACCTGCAAGTCCCTGATGCCCGACTCATGGGCGAAACGCCGCACCTGGACCTGAGTGAGCATCGTCAAATCTTGAAGAGCAAGTCTGGATCGACGTTGACCACCACGCCCCATTCGCGGTCGTAGCGGGATTCGCCAGCGCCGCGCGCGCGCGGTACGAGATAGGTGCGGCTGGAGGGTTTGATCTGCTTGCGCAGACGCGCACGCAACGGGTCCGGCAGCGCGACATGCGCGGTGTCGCAGAGGTAGCCCACTTTCTGGATCAGCGCAATATTGCCCAAGCGCTCCAGATAGTCGATCGCCTTTTCCCATTGCCAGCGTCGTGCGGCCCTGGTCAATATCGCCGAAGCCTCGGCAATGCCGCCGGCGCGATTGGGCCACCCGATGCAATCGAGTACGGTTTTTTCACGGTCACTCATCGGCACGGGATAACCGTAAACATCGACGCGCTCTATCGCGAACATTGCTTTCACAGGCAGGCGTGCGAAACGGACTTCGCTGTCGTTGATGCGCCGGTCGCGGGCATGCGTGCGGGTGACCATCCAGATAACGCTGCGCAATTGCGTAGTCAGTCCCCAATGCGCGGCGGCTGTGGAGAAAGCGACATAGCCATCCGGCGTCAGTTGACTGGCGAGCGCCAGGGTATTTGACTCACCGAGCGGCGTCGCGCCCCAGTCGGGCGGGATGAGTAGGTACTTGCCGCGACCCGCGCGCGCGAGCCATCCCTTGCGGACTAGACTCTGGAGGATGTCGTCAGCAGATCTGGCGGAAAGCGCGAAGCGCTCGATCGCATCGCGGCGCGTAAGCTCGCGCCGACCTTCCTCGGAGAGCCCGAGGACAATGCGGCTCTCTGTGGAACTCAGACTGCGATAGTTACCTTGCATATCCATACCGTGTAAAACCCCGTGAAACGCTTAAGTTGTTAACTTATCCTAGACCTTAAAATAGCTAACTGCAAGTTTTAATGGTTGTCGAAACACGGCTATAAGCTATGTAGTGATCAATATGTTAACAAAGCGTGTATCATAATAGATGCATTAATTCAATAACTTGTAAAAACTCCTAATTAGCACAGGATTACCTGCGGCTGCCGGAAGGGCCAAATGCTCACAATCCCCTCAAGGGCATGCTTGCCAACGCGGCTGGTCTCGATTCTCCTAACACTGAACCGATGGTGAACCCGCGAGGTTCTGACGCAGTGTCGAGGTGCCGCGTCTCGGCCTTGACTACGACACCTGCTTTTCATGGGGACTTAGTTCAGCTGGGAGGGCGTCGCGTTCGCAATGCGAAGGTCGGGAGTTCGATCCTCCTCGTCTCCACCAATCGAGCCGGAAAACCGTCCCGGCTTTTTTTGTTTCCGGAAATCCGCCAATGGCCCACAATGCCGTGGCGGGACGGGCCGACACGGAACACAAGGTTCGCGAATTGATGCCTCCTCAAGACGCCGCGATTTCAGAGCACCGCGCCATGCTCGCTGACAGCGTCTCCGATTTCACGGCGCGCGGCACCGATATTGCAAGGGTGCGCAAGCTCCGCGGCGCCCCCGCCGAGTACGACCGCGCGGTGTGGAAGAAGATGGCGGAGCTCGGCTGGCTCGGCATACTGATCCCCGAGCCCTACGGCGGGCTCGGTTTGGGACTCGCGGAGATGGCAATCGTCGCGCGCGGGCTCGCGCGCGCGCTGGTTCCCGAGCCGCTTACCGCCGCGGCGGTGCTCGCGGCGACCGCGCTGGCGGCCGGGGATAACGAGGCGTTGAAGCGCGAGCAGTTGCCGCACCTCGCCGCGGGCGAGATGCTGCCCGCGCTGGCGTGGCAGGAGGCCGCGGGCGAGCTCGATGGCGCGGCGATACGCACGCGCGCCGTGCCGTTCGAGGGCGGTTTCAAGCTCTCCGGCGTGAAGCGCTTCATCGCCGGTTCGGCGCAGGCCGACGCCTTTATCGTCAGCGCGCAAGCCGATGGTGATATCGCGCTCGCGTGGCTGCCGCGGGAGACGGCAGGCTTGCGGCTCGAGTTCGAG